>ERZ824575.17-NODE-17-length-265620-cov-6.571107_pt1 | contig 265620 bp, 248 predicted proteins | sample MGYA00519470_ERZ824575 | MGnify/ENA primary metagenome ERZ824575 (study PRJEB31778, sample SAMEA3449170) | human gut metagenome | biome: human gut; feature: human-associated habitat; material: faeces | place: United Kingdom | collected 2010/2012 ... | reverse complement strand
GAAGGGCGTTTTCATTGCTTTTTATCACATATTGAACGGATCGACGTCGTTCACAAAGCAGGGAGTGAGAACAAACGAGAATTCAAATTCCTTATCTTCAAATCTGAACTGCTTTGCAAGCTGCGGGCCGCACGAGTTGGAGCCGATGCCGGTGTGCCTGAGATCGACATTGAGCACCGTCCCGCGGAGGGGCTTGAGCTCATAGTCGTGGCGCGTTGCGGCAAGCTGCTCGGGCGTAAAGCGGCAGCAGTTGAAAGATACGGGATCTTTCCGCATCGAAACTACGATACCGTGACCCGCCGCGGTCGCAAGCGTGAGCCATCTTGTGTCTGCGTGAGCGGAATTCTCCTGCGGGCGCACGTAATGCTCAAAATTCTCTGTCGCCGTCGTCGAATAAACGCCGAGCTTTGACGCAAGTCTCTTGTCTATGTAGCTCTCGCACTCGCCTCTGCCGAAATAACGGATATATTCCATGCCGTAGGGCATTTCAAGCTGCAGACCGAAGCGCGGCAGCATCGGCAGCCCGTCGCCGACCTTGGCTTTCAGCGTCGGTATCACGCTTCCGTCCGTGCGGAAGAGATATGTGACCGAGGCGTGCAGCACGGGGTGACGGTACGGTGCTCCGAGCGATATCTCCGCACTCACCGCAACGTCTTTTCCCGACGCCTCAGCCGTGCAGGAGTAGCACTTGACCGAAAGACGGTCGTATCCCGCCTTGAACCATTCGTTTTTGATAACGCGGTCGTTGTCGGTCGGCGCGCGCCAGACGGTGGGCTTTACGGGAGCCGTAAGCAGCTCCTTGCCCGCGTGGACGATCGAAATGATAAGTCCGTTTGCCCTTTCCACGCGATACACGGTATCCGCCGCGGGAGCGGTGACGGTGAAATACTCATCCGACGTGTCGAGCACGACGGCATCCGCCGGAAGCGCTCTCGCGGTCTTTACCTCCGATGCGGACTCGAGCATGATCTGGTCAAAGCCGACCTCATACCCAGCCTCTGCCCATTCGGTGGCGCGGTTCTGTCTTACGGATATATTGAGGCAGCACTCGCCGCAAAGCTTTACGCCAGACGACGCTATATTTATGCGGCGCGCCGTGCCGGGCTTGATATTCAGCGCGGGAACGCTGCCGTCGGCGATCACGCGGCCGTTGCTCTCTATGCTCCAGTAAAGCGAAAGATCCTCAAGAGTGCGGAAGAAGCGGAGGTTCTTTATCTTCACCCAGCCTGCCGCAGCGTCGCTGTCAAGCACCGCAAAGGGCTTTATCGCCTGCTTAAGCTCAAACATACCGGTGTGCGGGCGGCGGTCGGGATAAACGAGGCCGTCAACGCAGAAGTTGCCGTCGTTCGGATAGTCACCGAAGTCGCCGCCGTAGGTGTAATGCGGATCGGCATAAACATCACTGCCGATGGCGACGGAGTGATCGAGGAATTCCCATACGCAGCCGCCGAAAAACGCATCGCGGGAATATATGAGCTCCCAATACTGCGAGAGGCATCCGGGACCGTTGCCCATTGCGTGGCTGTATTCACAGAGGAAGAAGGGCTTGGTATATTTTTTGTTGTCGATGTACTCGCGCGATTCCTCTACCGAGGGATACATACGGCTCTCGACGTCTACCCACGGGCATTCGGTGTTCTTTGTCTCATCCGGCGCGCCCCATGCGTGCAGCCTGCGGGATACGTCCTCGCAGTGAACAAGGCAGCCCGGCATACGGCAATGCAGGTAATCTGCCATAACGCGCTGATTGTCGCCCATTCCCGACTCGTTGCCGAGAGACCACATGATGACCGAGGCATGGTTTTTGTCGCGCTCGAACATACGCGTAACGCGGTCGAGCAGCGATTCGGTCCACTCCGGCTCACGCACAAAGTAATCCCAGTCATGAACGCGCGACATTCCGTGCGCCTCAAAATCTGTTTCGTCGCAGAGGTAAATGCCCATGCGGTCACACATTCCGGGAAAACGAGGATCGTTCGGATAGTGGCTCGTGCGGATCATGTTGACATTGTGACGTTTGAGGATATAAAGATCGCGCAGCATATGGTCGTAAGGAGTGGCCGAACCGAGCAGCGGGTGGCTGTCGTGGCGGTTCACGCCCTTTGCCTTGACCTTTTTGCCGTTTATGTATATCACCTTGTCCTTTACGCGGACATCCTTGAAGCCGACGGGAATGCGAATATGCTCACCGCCGCAGGAGATGCAGAGCGTGTAGAGCGCGGGGGTCTCATCAGACCAGAGCGCAGGCTTTGAAACGAGCATTTCAAAATGTCCGGCGTCGCCGAGCACTATCGACCCGCCCGACTCTTCTTTCCCGTCGGGCGAAAGCAGCCGATAGGCTATCTCGCTCTCACCTCCGCCCGCAAGCGTCAGGTCTACGCCGAGGACGCCCTGCGAATAGCTTGCGTTGAGCTCGGGGAGCGCATATATATCGACGATGTGGCGCACATCGCGGAAAAGCAGATACACCTCGCGGAAAATACCCGAGAAGCGGAATTTGTCCTGATCTTCAAGGTACGAGCCGTCGCACCACTTGAACACAAGCACCTTCACGGTGTTTTTGCCCGCACGGAGCTTGTCGGTAACGTTGAACTCGCTCGTCATGTGGCTGACCTGGCTGTAGCCGACAAAGCTGTCGTTCACCCAGAGGTAAAAGCAGGAATCCACGCCCTCAAAGTTAAGATATACCTCCCTGCCCTCGAGCTTTTCGGCAGAGATATACACCTCGCGGCGGTAAAGAGCCGAGGGATTGGCATCGGGAACGTGAGGCGGATCGACCGGGAAGGGATAGTTCACATTCGTATAGTTGGGCGTGTCATAGCCGCGGTCGGTAAAGGACTGCCAGCTTGCGGGCACCGTCATCTTTTCAAATTCCGCCGAGGCATCAAAGCCCTCCGCGGTAAAGTCGCCTATCTCAGCCGGCGTGGGATAGTATATGAAGTCCCAATCGCCGCAGAGAGAAAGAAATCTCCCCGATTCGGCGCGTCTGTCACCTGCCGAGGCTGCCCCGGCATCCGAATCAAACGGAATATAGTATGCGCGCGGCTTTTCGCAGCCTACGTGCAGGATCTTCTGCGATTTATGAAAATCGTAATCAAAGCTCATGTTGTTTTCCCCTTACTGTGTCTTGAGGCAGGTGGTCACATACCTCGCTTGCTCATATTATCGCATAAAACCGCCGCCGTGTCAAGCCATAGACGGCAAATTCGGATGATAAAACCGCGTGCGTGGTCCGCGCGGTCTTGACAAATCCCATCCGGTAGTTTAAAATATAAGGCAGGAAGAAAAACGGGGAGGAATGCCGAATGAAAACGAAAAGACTCGAATTACGGCCGCTGAACGACCGCGAGCTCGGCATGCTCCTCAACCGCCAGACCGAACCGGAACTTATAAAGGCATACGGCGAAATGCTTCTCGGCTGCCGCAGCAAGCCCGACGCGCGCCTGTGGTATACCGCATGGGCTGCAACGCTGCCGGATGGCACCGAGGTCGGCGACATATGCTTCAAAGGACCACCGAACGAAAACGGCGAAACGGAGATCGGCTACGGCATCGAGAGTGCATACCGCGGAAAAGGATACGCCACCGAGGCGGTGCGCGCAATGTGCGCATGGGGCTTTTCAATGCCGGGGTGCTATTTTATCCGTGCCGAGACCGAGGATGGCAACAGCGCATCCGAGCGCGTGCTTGAAAAATGCGGTTTTCGCCGCATCGGCGTCGGCAGGGAGGGCAACCTTTGGGAGATCGAACGTCCCTCGGCGGCAACGATACCCGCATTTCTCAGCTTCGGCATGGTAACGGGGCTTGCGATAGGTCTTGCCGCGGGAAATATGGAGGCCGGGATATGCCTCGGGCTGTTCGCGGGCACGGCTGCGGGCATCCTGCTCGATCTTGCCGACAGAAAAAAACGCCGCCGCGGAAAGACAGCGGAGAAATACCGTGCCGCGCGCGAAAATGCGGCGCGTGAGCTTAAAGACGATACGAATAATGACGGACAGCCGCACTGAGCGGCTGTCCGTCATTATTATTCAATATGACCGGTATCGCGGGCATCAGAGCCTGCCGAGCAGCTTCATGAGCGGCACGGGGTCGTTGGCGGTGATGAGCGATGCACCCTTTTCAATGCAGAGCTTTGCGTCCTCCTCGGTATCGGCGCAGTACATATGCATGGGCATATTCTTTGCCTTGTAGATCGGAAAGATCTCGCTCTTCACAATGCTCATGCTGAGTCCTATCTCGTCGTAATACTTGTACGAATCGGGCTCAAACTCGCGCATCTGAAAATCGGGGTAGCCCATGGTGCGTCCGCCGTATGCTGTTTTTATGTAGCGGATGATGCGCGCGTTGAAGCAGTAAAACCAGCAATCATCGAAAAATCCGTACTCCTTCAGCAGTGCCACCGCCTTATCGACAGCCTCTTCACGGTAATCCTTTATCTCAACACCGAGGCGAAGAGTCGGGCGTATCGCCTTTACCATCTGAAGTATCTCAAGCAGAGTGGGTATCTGCTCACCGGCGAATTCGGCGCCCTTGTGACTGCCGGCGTCAAGCGACTTCAGTTCTGCGAGCGTCTGCTCGGTGATGAGGGCATCCTTGCCCGTAATGCGCAGTGTGTTTGCGTCGTGCATGATAACGGGAACACCGTCCTTGGAGAGCCAGACGTCGAATTCTATTGCGTCGACGCCGAGCTCTATCGCCTTGCGATAGGAAATAAGTGTATTTTCGGGGTATACCGCACGGTATCCTCTGTGTCCTTCAACAATAATGCTCATTTTTGTGCCTTTCTTTGCATCGGGTGTTTTCGCAACCGATTATAACATCCGAAAGCACCTTTGTCAAGAGATTCCGCCACAAAAACCAACACAAACAGTAATTTATCCGCAGAGCTCGCGCCGCAGGAATTCCGTTATCTTTTTTTCCTCCCGTGACACCTTGACCTGTGTCAGCCCCAGCGCCTCGGCGGTACGCTGCTGCGTCATGTTGCGGAAATACCGCAGTATGACTATCTGCCTCCAGAGCGGCGGCAGCCTGCCAATAGCCTGACCTATGGCAATGCGGTCGCGCACGCCCTCAAGCTCCGCCAGCCCCTCTCCGTCGGGTATGCGGTCCTCAAGTTCAAGCCCCGAATCGTCGCTGCCCACGGTATCCGACAGCGACGCGGGCGCCTGCATTGCCCCGATGGCTGCGGCTGCCTCCTCGGGGCTCACTCCGGCAACAGCCGCGAGCTCGGAGACGGACGGCTCTCTGCCCTCCTCGCTTATTATACGCGAACGCGCACCGAGCAGCTCGGCGCCGAGCTTTTTTGTCGCCCTGCCGACCTTTATGAGCCCGCTGTCGCGCAGATGACGCCGTATCTCCCCGATGATGAGCGGCACAGCATATGTTGAAAATGCGGTTCCGCGGTCAAGGTCAAATGAGCGTATCGCCTTGAGCATACCGATGGTCCCTATCTGCACCAGATCGTCAAATTCGCACCCGCGCCCGACAAATCGTCTTGCAATGCTCTTGACGAGCCCCATGTTGCCGGATATGAGACAGCTTGCGGCACGATCCGCAAGTCGGACGTCGCCGCTCTGCGCCTCGGCTATCAACCGACGAACGTCGGTCGTGTCAACCGTATATGTCATGATCCACCCCCGGAACGGTGTAATATGTATCAGCCCCGGGTGAATTTCTGCTTCGGCGCAAGCTTTTTTATCAGGGTAACGGTCGTTCCCGCTCCCGGCGCGGATCTGACCGTCACACGGTCGCAAAAGCTCTCCATAACGGTAAAGCCCATCCCGCTGCGCTCTCCGTCGGTGTCGGTCGTAAAAAGCGGTTCGCGCGCCGCCGCGACATCGGGGATGCCGACGCCGCTGTCTCTCACCTCTATCCTCAACGAGCGGTCGGCAAGCAGCCGCACGGTCAGAAATATCTTGCCTATGCGGTCGGGGTACGCATGAACGGTGCAGTTCGTGACCGCCTCCGACAGCGCGCACTTTATGTCGGATATTTCAAGCGCCGTAGGGTCGAGCTGCGCCGTAAATGCACCGACCGCGGCGCGAGCGAAGCCCTCATTTACGGAAAGAGACGGAAATGTCAGCTTCATTTCGTTGACGGTTGCCGCCGCGGGCGGTCTGCCCGCCCGCCTTTTTGTGATCCTTTCGTTGTCCGTTTCCTTTTTATTTTCCTTTTTCATTTTATGATATTCCTTTCGGGATTTTAAATGTCAGCGTCCGTCGCGCGGGCGGCGTGCCGGACGTGCGGACAGCTCGATCTTCACCCGGCGGTCAAAGCCCGTCAGCTTCAGCATCCTGTCAACGCACGGTGCGGGATCGCGCACCGTCACGTCCCCGCCGAGCTCGCGCATCAGCTCGTATCTGCCCATGATCAGTCCCAGCCCCGAGCTGTCCATAAACTCTACGCCCGACATATCGATATATAAATGCTTCGGGCGGTGCTCCCATATAAGAGCGTCTATCCCGTCGCGCAGCGGCGCGGCACCGTGATGGTCGATCTCGCCGCCTATCGTCACGGCAAGCCCGTCGCCCTCGGCGGAGTAATCAAAGCCGCAGTTATTGCGAATCATTTTCACGTCTCCTTTTCGGTGGTCTTTTCAGTTAGATTTTATCACCGCTATGATAAAAAAAATGTCGCATCACGTAGCACGCGATGCGATTTAATAAGAAAATATCATGTTTATTATGCGCCGTCAGAGGCTGAAAAGCTTCACCGATCTGATCGCGCTGCCCTCCGGGTATTCGCCGACCTCGCCGAGGGCAAAAAAGCTGCCGCCTGCGTCGGTCACGCGCACGCGTGTTCCATCGGCAAGCCGTGTGCCGAGCTTTTTCTGATATATCTCGCAGCCGGAACGGAAAAGCCGTTCGAAAAACGGCGGCAGAGCGACCGCCGGAAGCTTGGAAAACAATGACTCGGTAGGCATCAGCAGCCCGAGACGCTCATCGGGCGTCAGTGCTTCTATCTCATCCGGAGTCAGCGCTCCGTCGAGCGTAAAATCACCGACCGACAGCCGCCTCAGCTCCGCCATTGCTCCGCCGCAGCCGAGAGCCGCGCCTATGTCGGCGCACAGTGTGCGTATATAAGTGCCGGGCGAGCATGAAACATCGAGAACGTACTCGTCCGCCGCGCCGTCGCGCGGCTCGCAGGAGAGCGAATACACCGTCACCGGGCGCGCCGCACGTTCGACGGTCTGACCCGACCGTGCGATATCGCACAGCTTTCGCCCGCCGACCTTCAGTGCGCTGTACATCGGCGGCACCTGCATTATATCGCCGACGAATCCCGCCGCCGCGGCACGCACCGCATCGGCATCGGGCAGCGTGCCATCAAAGCGCGAAAGCACGGTCCCCGTCGTATCCTCCGTGTCGGTCGCAAGCCCCAGCTTCATCACCGCACGGTACGTTTTACCGTGCGCCGCAATATATTCCGACGCCTTTGCCGCCCTGCCGACAAGCACGACCAACACGCCCGTCGCCATAGGATCGAGCGTTCCCGTATGCCCTATGCGCTTTGTGCCGTAAAGCCTTCGCAGCCTGCCCACAACGTCAAAGGATGTCCACCCCGCGGGCTTGTCAACGACAAACACCCCGCACGGCTCGGATATCATGTCAGGCATCATCCGCCTCCGGCTTCTTTTGAAAAACAACGTGCGCGGAATATATCGGCATACCCTTCGCTGTGAAATTCCGCTCGTATTCGGTCATTATGTTGCCCGCGGCAAGCTCAGAGGCGTGCAGATCGCGCGTGAGCGCCGATATCTCAAGCCCCGTCGCACCGAACTGCTCAAGCGACCAATCGAACAGCCCTTCGTTGTCGGTCTTGAAGTGAAGCTCGCCGCCCGGCACGAGCAGCCTGCGGTAAAGCTCAAGAAAGGACGGCGCTGTGAGACGGCGCTTGGCATATCCCTTTTTGGGCCACGGATCACAGAAATTTATATAAATGCGGGAAAACGTGTTATCGGGGAACCATCCCTCAAGGCTCTGCGCGTTACCTATGATAAAGCGCAGGTTGTCGGGGCGCGTGTCGGCAGCGGCGACAGCCTTTTCAAGCGCCGTTACCGCAACGTCGGCAACACGTTCGAGCGCTATGATGCCCGACTGCGGACGCGCCGCAGAAACTCCCACGGCAAAATCGCCCTTGCCGCAGCCTATCTCAAGCTCCAGCGGCAGCTCTCTGCCGAATATCGCGCGGCTTACCTCAGCCGCCGTCTTCTCCGAAAAAGCCTTATCGTCGGGTGCCAAGCGCAGCAAAAGCGGGGCGCAAGCCTCTATTCTTTCCGCCGAATGCTTCTTTTTTCTCATTCTCATCTTGAAATCCGTCTCCGAATCTGATATAATATAGGATAGGTATACTCTGCATGGATCAATTCATGCCCGAAGCCCATACAGTATAGCATATTTTTCGCTCGGATGCAAACGTTTCTTGCACAAATCATCGCAAAAAACCGATTTTTACGCAAAAAACGCACATCCGACGCCGCGCGGAATGACCGCCGCGATACATACAAGCAAAGTACGGGCACGGGATATAATATCAAACAGCCAAGGAAAGGCACGGTATTTTCAATGAACAAACAAACGTTTCTTGACGAGCTCGGTGCCCATCTTGCCGCACTCGGCGCCGACCGCATGGTCGTTGCCGCGCAAAAGGCGAAGATGGATGCCTATCTGCGTTCGAAAAACATGGAGAACGTCGATGTCGACCCTGCTAAAATGGCGGAAGGGATCATGGAAAAGCTGAAAAGCGAAGCTGCCGACCGTGCAGCGGAACAGGCTCATGGGGATGCCCCGGCGGACAGGCAGGCGGAACCGCCCAAAGCCCCCGCCGCACAGCACCGTCAGGTCCCGATGCCCGACAAAGCGCGCGAGGAAGCCGTAAAAGCCGCAGCACGTCATGCCGAGGAGACACCTGCGGCAAACCGTCCCGCGGCACAGGCGACCGCAGCGGCGCCCGCACGCCGTCCCGACGCTCCCGCCAATGCCGCACCTCACGCCGCAAGACCGGTCCCCGCCGCACATCCCGCGGCACAGCAGCAGCGCACGCCGCGCGACGGTGCAAAGCCCTCGGGCGCACGTCCCGCACAGGCACGGCGCAATCCCGATCCCGTCACCGATCCCGAATACTACGAGGGCGCAAAGCAGCGCCCCTCGCTCAGTGAAGAGGAGCTTAAGCAGCAAACGATAAAGCGCGTGCTGTTCTGCGTTGCCATTCCGTTTGCGGCGCTGCTCGCCGCGGCTGTCGCGCTTGTGTTCCTCGGCATCATCGCCCTGCTCGCAGCCGTTGCGGTCGGATTCATCGCACTCCTTATCGTCATAGTCGGAGCCGGCTGCTCGGTATCGCTCATCGGTATAATCTACGGTGCGTATAAGATCGTCACCGGCGTCGTTCCGGTCGGTCTTTACGAGATAGGGCTCGGCATAACGATCGGCTCGGTCGCCTCTCTCATCGGAATACTTATGTACAACGCAGCCATACGGCTCGTTCCGTTCCTTATCAAAAAGATCACGCAGCTTGCCGGCTATGCGGCGCTTAAAGCCCGCGACGGCTTTATTGCCCTGAAAGGAGCGATCGAAAAGCAATGAAACCCACCTCGATAATCTTTATAATCGTTACCGTTATCCTCGCCTGCGCCGGCGTTCTCATGTGCATAAGCGCAAACGACATGGCGCGCAAGGAAGGCATATCGCTCTTCGACCAGCACGGAGACAGCGAAAATAACTTCACCCAGACGTTTGACATCGACGAGGCGTCGCTCAAAAAAATCGTCGTCAACCTCGGCGATGTTGACGTAAACGTGTACGGCGGAGCCGAAAAGAGCCACATCGACCTCATAAACTTCACGGACGGCAGCTACAATCTCACCTCGAGCAAAACACAGCTCACGCTCTCCGACATCGACGGTATATCCGGACTCATAAACCTCGACACCTTCAAGATAAACTTCAACGGCTTCCGCAACTACCTGAACTACTGGAAATACCGCGGCAGAGAGCGCACGGTAAACCTTTACCTTGACAGCTCCACGTCTGTCATCTTCATCGACCTTCAGACCAAGACGGGCAACATAACGCTCTCCGACGTTGATGCCGACTGCGACTACAAGCTCGCCGCCGCAAAGGGAGACATCACGCTAAAGAACATTTCGACCGGATCGACCGTGACCGTCGATTCCGATAAAGAGACCGCCGTAAAGCTTGATGGAGTCACGGCTCGCGAGCTGATACTCAGCGCCGCAGACGGTAAAGTTAGCATAAGCGGCAGCACCTTCTCGCACAAGATCGAAGCGACTGTCAAGAACGGCTCGTTTACATACGACCGCACCGAACCCGATTTTTCCGGCTTCAACGTTGAACTGCGCGCCTCGGGTGCAATAAAGGTCTACGGCAAGGAGACCACGGGAAAATTCTCCGAGATCAACATCGAGACCCCGCTCGTGCCCGTAACGCCGGGTGAGGACACCTCGGAGACCACCGAAGCGTCGGATGACGAAAGCGCAGAGACCACCGAAACGCCGAAGCCCGACGATATGAACACCATAACCGTAACGGTGAAGAACGGCACCATAACGATCGACAACGGCGCAAAGGGCTGACGCTGAACGATGGTGACGGAAAAACAAAAGACCGCAACACTTTCAGAGCTGCCCTGCCCCGATCTTTCGGTCGGCGAGCAGGGCGAGCTTTGCTTTGCGGGGCAAAGCACCGCGGCTCTCATAAAAAAATACGGCACACCGCTTTATCTCATGAACGAGGACCGCATACGTCTCAACTGCCGGCGTTTCCTGGCAGCGGCACGCGCCGCGTTTGCGCCGGATGTTGATGTGCGCATAATGTACGCGTCAAAGGCGGCATCGTTCATGCGGATGTACCGCATAATGACGGACGAGCATATGGGCGCCGACGTTGTGTCGTCGGGCGAGATATACACGGCAAACGCAGCGGGCTTCCCGATGCGCGACGTGTTTTTTCATTCAAACAACAAGACCGACGCGGATATAGAGCTTGCGGTAAAGCTAGGCGTCGGCTGCATAGTAGCCGACGGTGAGGACGAAATACGCGCCGTTTCGCGCATTGCCGCGGCGCACGGCGTGCGCCGGCGGCTTCTGCTTCGCGTAACTCCCGGCATAGATCCGCACACATTCGCGGCGGTGACAACGGGAAAGGTGGATTCGAAATTCGGCTGCGCGATAGAGACCGGTCAGGCTGAGGCTGCGGCGCGCCTTGCGCTCTCGCTGCCCGGAATAAAGCTTGCGGGCTTTCACTGCCATGTCGGTTCGCAGATATTCGATCCCGACGTTTTCGTGCGCTCGGCAAAAATAATGGCTGCCTTCATCTCGGACATCCGCCGCTCACTCGGATACGAAGCGGAATGTCTCGACCTCGGCGGAGGGTTCGGCGTTCCGTACACGGCAGACGCACGGTATCCCGATGTCGAAGCAATAATGCGCTCCGTCGCCGCCGTGTTGGGGAGCATATGCCGCACGGTGTGCTTTGAGCCCGGCAGGGCGATAGTCGCCGACGCGGGCATGACGCTCTACACCGTCGGTTCCGTCAAAAGGATCCCGGGCTGCCGCAGCTACGTTTCCGTCGACGGCGGCATGACCGACAACCCGCGCTTTGCGCTTTACGAAGCGCCCTATACCCTCCTCTGCTCCGACCGTCCCGAGACACTCGGCACGGCGACCGGGCTGTTTTCGGTGGCGGGCAGATGCTGCGAGAGCGGAGATATGCTCCAGCACGGCGTGAGCCTTCCCGCCGACATACGGCGCGGCGACCACATCGCCTGCCTCACCACGGGAGCCTACAACTATTCGATGGCATCGAACTACAACCGCATACCGCGCCCGCCCGTGGTCATGCTGTCACAGGGCGAGAACTACGTTGCCGTCAGGCGTGAGACCTACGACGACATAATAAAAAACGACGTGTAAAAAACACGGCTGTCCGATGCAAAAAAGGACAGCCGTACTTTTATTTTCTTTTATTTTTATTATATTTTTCCCGCGAGCTCACGACGCAGCCGTGCGATTATCTTTTTTTCAAGCCGCGAGATGTACGACTGCGATATCCCGAGAAGATCGGCGACCTCCTTCTGCGTCATTTCCCGATCGCCCGAAAGTCCGTATCTCAGCTCGATTATCTGACGCTCACGCGGCTCGAGCGACGCGACAGCCTCGTGAATGACACGCTTTTCCTCGCGCGCCGCAAAAGCCTCGCCGACCCCTCCGTCCTCGCTGCCCAGCACATCCGAAAGCAGCAGCTCGTTGCCGTCCCAATCGACATTAAGCGGCTCGTCGAGCGAGATCTCACAGCGCGAAGCACTGCGCTTGCGTATGTACATAAGTATCTCGTTTTCAATGCAGCGCGACGCATATGTGGCGAGCTTTATGTTCTTTTCGGTCCTGAATGAGCCGATCGCCTTTATAAGCCCCATCGTGCCTATCGACACAAGATCCTCGATGCCTATCCCGGTCGTTTCGAACTTGCGCGCGATATAAACGACAAGTCGCAGATTGCGCTCTATAAGCAGTCCGCGCACCTGCTCGTCCCCCGGAGAGGCGGAAAGGCGGTCGAGCGCCTCGCGCTCCTCCTCGCGCGAAAGCGGCGGAGGAAGCGTTTCGGGTCCGCTGACATAGTATATCCCGCGCGGAAAAAGCCGTGCCGCCAGACGTGAGAGCCACAGGCGGAAGGACCTGATCTTTTCATGAAATTTCATATCCGATGACCTCTTTTCTGATTCTTAGGCGGCGCTAATCCATAAGTCCCGGCGGAAGGAGCGCACGGCAGCCGTTTGCCGACAGTCGGCGCGGCACGGGAGCAACGAGCAGATCGGCGTCGCGGCTCTTTTCGCCCTTGACGTCGGTAAGAGTAACTCTCTCCGGCATCAAGGCGCACAAAAGACCGTCTCCGAGCGCGCCCGACGCGGGAATGAACCGCAGCTTTGCCGCCGCCTCGGGCGACAGACGAGTGCTTGTGGCACCCGGTCCGCCCGAGCGTATCATTGCAGCCGTTGCGGGGTCGAGCAGCCCGTCAACTGCGCTCAGCTCGCATATCATCACGCGCCTGCCGCTCAAAGGATCGGAAAGCAGGTTCCCGCTGTCGGTCATGCCGTCAAAGCTGGCATTTTTTCCGCCCATGCTGACGGTAACGGAAAAACGGTCGCCCGACGAACGCAGCCGCAAGCGCCTGCCGCCTATCACCGCCGCAGCAGCCCCCGATGCCGCAAGGAGCGCGAACACCCACGCCGACATCTCACCGCCGATATCGCCGCTGCCCGGCGCTGCGGCATCCCCGGAAAGACCGAGTCGATTGGCAAGGCTGTATACGGCGGTCATAAACCCGCCGAGAGCCGCAGATATGCCCGCATACATCGCCGCACCGCCGAACTCACCCGCAAGAGAGTTTTTCCCGTTCGGCTGCGCGACGGCGCACATAATGAGCAGCACACCGATATCGAGCAATATCTCCGCCGATCCTCCCGGATCGAAAAAAAGCATTGCGACCGAATACGCCCCGCCGATGACCGAGGCGACAGTCGCACGAAGGACGTGCAGCCGCCTTCCGAGCACGCGCGAGCATATGTAAAAGCAAAGAAAGTCCATGCTGAAATTGATAAAAAACAAAATATCGGCATAAACGGTCTCGCCCATGTCCGTCACCTCCGCAACACATTAAAAGTATACTCCGCGCAGGCTGATAAAAATGTCGGAACGCGGAAAAAACAAATTGCCCGCCGTGCAAAATTTGCACGGCGGGCGCGTATCCGCGTCAGCGTGTTTTATACGGAGGCATATATTTGTACGGCAATCTCAGTGGATCCCACATCGCGTCGGGATCTATAAGATAAAGATAGTCGCGCCGGTACTGCTCATACCCCATTTCGATATAATAAAGAACATCCCCGGTCATTCCCTTGCGATCGGTAAAAACGCCGAGCCCGTCCGGCTCCCCGGCGATATATCTCGCCGAGCCGCAGCCGAAGAATATGCGAAAGCCGCTGTCGTAAAGATACCTGTGCAGCTCGCCGCGGCGAAGATCTGCACCGTAGCGTGCGTCGGTGTGGTCGCCGTAAGGCCAGCAGAAGAGCTGCGTCTCACCCACTATCGAGCCGACCTCCCCAAGCCACGTGTCGATGTCGTTTTTGAACTCGTCTGCGCTCAAGCGCGTCATATGCCGGTGGTCGCAGCTATGAGAGCCGAAGGTCCAGCCCTCAGCCTTCATCGCCGCAACGACCTTTGAGGCTTCACGAATCTCCGCCTCACGGTCAAGCCTCAGCGCAGCCTCGGCTGCATCCACCGGCTCTGATTGCGTCCTGTAGCCGAGGATCCCGTCAAATCCCGTAAGAAAGAGCGTTCCGCGCGCGCCGTGAAAGGTAAAATCGGGGTGGCAGCGCACATATTCGTCAACAACGGGAAAGATCTCGTTGTCATACGCCACGACCGTGCTGCCGTCGGCTTTTTCCGTATAGGTGCAGACATAACCATCCTCATCAACGATGAGCTTATCGACCATCCCCGTTCCGCGCTTGCGCGAATCATAGGTAACGTCGTCAAACGAGAAAACAAGCGGCTTTTTGCCCTTCGGCAGCATGAGCGTTCTTACGATACCGCCGTCATCGCCGCAAAGCAGGTTCGCGTCGATCAGAATATACCCCTTTTCGTAGAGCGAATCGAGCAGATACATGAATTCGGCGGGCGTCAGGCAATCGTCGCCGCACTTACGGTAGGCCGCGGAGGATGCGAAATTTATCTCCGGGAACGCTATCATGCAGTGCGTGTAGATATTCTCGAGCGTTTCCGAAAGCACAACGCTTTCAAGCTCGGCATCCTGATAAATGCGGTAATTTTCAAGCCGCTCGCTCTCGGCGGCAATATGGCTGTCGATGCCGAGCCCGACGAGCCCCTCAAGAAACCTTTTACCGTCGTCTATCCTGTACCTGACCATATATTCGGTCACGGCGGCGGTGACACCCGACTCAAAATCGCCGGAATTCCCGCTTATCACAGTCCCGGCAGCCCCGCGCGCGTCGGGATCGGTCAGTCTTGCCGCCTCGCGCGACGCCTGCATATATTTTCCCTTTGCGACATATGCCAGGAACGCCTCAAGCTCAGCCGGCTCGCGGCGCGATACGTCGGTCGTCTCAGGTTGCTTTCCAAAGGCGTCCGACCTTCTGCCGCCGAAATATACGGCAACAAGCACGACGGCGGCGATCACCGCAAATACCGGAACAAAAGCCGCGAACGATCTTTTTTTCATTACCCGCACCCCTTTCACATCCTATAATGCCCGATTATAACAGACATTATCAGAGGATATGTGACGCGTAGGTAATATTTGTATTAAATATGTAAATTATATCAGTCGATGCGTCGGCACTCGATATAATATCTTTTATCAGCCGCGTGACCCATAGAAAACGTCTTGCGCGGCAGTGCGCCGTTCTTTTCGACCGCACGGAAAAGCTCGCTCTTCTTCATTCCTTCAAATATGAACCCGACTTTGCCGCGCGCACCCGCGAGGGACACGAGCGAGTCGATGCCGTGTATGTAGTCGAGCTCGAGCGGAGCGGCGGCGGCATAGCGGTCGAGGAAATCCTGAAGCGTCGCAACGGGCAGCGCCTTTTCGGGGTGAGCGACGGTTATCTTTTCCCTGCCGCCGTTCATCACGACCTCGAATTCCTGCGGCTTTTCGCATCCGCAGAGACGGCCGGCATAAGCGCGGAATTCAAGCATAAGACGCGGGATGTCGCAGCCCGACGCCAGACGGTATATCGGTTCGAATTCAAGCGCGGGATCATGCAGGTTGACCACCTCGCAGAGCGCGTACCGTGCCGGGTGATCGGCGGGCGCTCCGGCAGCCTTGTATTCCTCCCACACCGTTTTGGCGGTCGCAAGAGAATGGTTCCCGTCGCCGACCGCAAACAGTATCGGTGCGTCGGTACCCGTTCTGCGCGCTACGAGCTCGTCAAGCGCAACATTTATGTCCTTCAGCTCGGACGCGCCGACAAAGCCGCCGCGCACGTGACCGCCGCCCTCCATGAGATCAAAATCGTAAGCATCTGCGGCGCGTTCGGAAAAACGCCAAAGGATGCTGTCGGCAGGATCGTCTATCAGGAGCATAACGTGCGGCATCTCGAGCGGCGCGCCGCGGCGCACGCCTATGCGGGGCGGAATGCGCTCCGGCACCGTGCGCTCGGTGGCACGTATCGGTGAGGTCGAACCCTCGGAGAAGTCGTATTCCTCAAGGTCTATCGCCGCCACGAGCCCGCGGCGCACAAGCCCGTTGCTCTGCGTACGGTCGAGCCACACGGCGCGGCGGCGGTGAGGCACGAGAACTCCGCTGTCAAGATAGCTGCGCATTGCGGCATGGATCTTCGGCACTCGCTCCGACGATTCGGAAAGAAATGCCTCGGGCAGCATAAGGCGAAGTGTCGAGGGCGCGTCGCCCACCTCGGCGTCAACTCGCTGCCAGTATTCGGGCTCGCCCGTAAACTGATCGCAGGCGACCGTCGCCCAGAGCCTGCCGTCCGTTTTGCTAAAATCGGGTAAAAGAATATCTGCGGGATAAAGATGCATGACAGTTACTTCCTATCGCTGTTAAATAATTTTCCAGGATATATTTTATCATATATCGCCGCGCAAAACAAGATATTGCACGGTTTTTTTCACTTTTTTCGCCGAAACGGTTGCAATCGCAACTATTTTGTGATAGAATATATGCAATCGTGAAATCGAAAGGTGATGATCTTGATGGGCCCCGGAGGATTCGGACCCCCGCCCGGCGGACGCGGCGGATATCAGTATGAAAAAGTGCCGCTCCCCAAAAATATCGGCGACGTGCCGCGCTACCTGCGCGAGCTTCTCGGCGGTTTCTTTTACCGTTTGTTTTATACCTTCGTGCTCGTGTGGCAGACAGACCCGCTCATTTTGTTTACCATGCTGTTCATTTCGGTCTTTGACGGCGTAACACCGATCATAGGCTCGCTGATAACCGCGCGCATAACCAACGAAATGCAGCGTCTGACGAGCGAACGTGCGGTCGCCGAGGCAAACGGCGTGCCGCTCGAGCTGCAATTCGTCGGCTCGGTGCTGCTCGGGCTGCTCATCGGTCTTTTTACCTTCCGTCTGATAAACCGTGTGGTCACGCGGATATCGAACTCGATAATCCGCATCGCCGGACAGAAGGTCGTAAAGCAGGTCAAGATACAGATAATGGAGAAGGCAAAAACGCTCGATCTTGCATCGTTCGACATGCCCGGCTTTTACGAAAAGCTCGAAAACGCCAACCGTGAGGCGGGCTCGCGCCCGATACAGACGCTTCAGGCGACCTTCTCCATCGTAAGTACGCTCATATCCCTTGTCGGTTATCTCGTGATACTTGCGCGCATACCGAATATGTGGTGGATACCGCTTCTCATCGTGGCAGTCTCCTTCCCCTCGGCTGCGATAAACTTTTATTACCGCCGCAAGAATTTTCAGTATATGCGTAACCGCTCCAAGGACCGCAGGCAGATGAATTACTATTCCGATCTGCTCGTGAACAAGGACATGGCAAAGGAGATACGCATATTCAACCTTTCGGATACCTTTATCGACCGCTACCGTCAGGTGTTCAAGCAGTATTTTGCCGGTCTCAAATCGCTGATAGTGCACGAAAGCTTCTGGCTCGTGCTGTCGGCGGTCATCTCCTGCGCCGCAAACTGCCTCTGCTATGCAATAATCGCGCGCGGAGTTTTTGACGGCAGCTACCGCATAGGCGACTATTCCCTCTACACCGGAGCACTCAGCTCGATAGCGACCTGCGTCGCCTCGTTCATCACGACATCGGCGTCGATATACGAGGGCACACTGTTCATCGATAACCTCGTGTCCTTTATGAAGGAAAAACAGACGGTCGTGCCGACAAAGGAACCGCCCGAGCCGGTGGCTCACGGCGCCCCGCACACGATCGAATTCAAAAACGTGAGCTTTGCATATCCCGGCACCGAACGATATGTAATAAAGAACGTGAATCTGAAATTCCGCCCGGGCGAGACAGTGGTACTCGTCGGTCTCAACGGAGCGGGCAAGACCACGCTCATAAAGCTGCTCACGCGCCTTTACGATCCCACCGAGGGCGTGATACTGCTTGACGGTAAAGACATACGCGAATACGACACGCACGAGCTCTATAACATATTCGGAATAATCTTTCAGGATTTCGGCAAATATGCAGTGTCGGTCTCCGAGAATATTTCCTTCGGCAATATCGACGCCGAGCCCGACCCTGCCCGCATACGCGAGAGCGCACGGCAAAGCAGTGCCGACGAATACATACGCGCGCTGCCGCGCGACTACGACACGCCGCTCATGCGTATTTTCGAGCAGGACGGGATCGAGCTTTCGGGCGGCCAGTGGCAGAAGCTCGCCATAGCGCGCGCATTCTACCGCGAGTCGGATATACTCATACTCGACGAACCCACCGCGTCGCTCGACCCGATGGCGGAGCAGGATATATTCAACACCTTCGACCGTCTGCGCGAGGGCAAGACCACCATATTCGTGTCGCATCGTCTTTCATCCGCCGTTATCGCAAGCAAGATCGTCGTCCTCAAGGGCGGCGAGGTCATTGAAGAAGGCGACCACCGCGAGCTGATGGCTCTTCACGGCGAGTATTACAAGCTCTTCACCACACAGGCTCAGAGGTATATCGACAATACGGAAACACCTCCCGCGCCGGACGGAGAAAAACGCCGCCGCGGGCGCCGCAGACTTGATGCCGACGACTTTCCCGCCGATGCGGATGCTCCGGACATGATCTGACAACGACGAAAGCATAATAATATCAAGGGCTGCCGCACTAATGTGCGACAGCCCCGTTTTACCGTAAAAACTCAGATGTCATAAAAGGGAGGAAAAGCTTTTATTTGCTTGCCTTGATATCGTTCTCGTACTTCTCGATCATCTTCTTGACCATCTGACCGCCGATAGAACCAGCCTGACGGGAAGTGAGATCGCCGTTGTAGCCCTGGTTCAGGGTAACACCAACGTCACCGGCAGCTTCCATCTTGAACTTTTCAAGAGCAGCCTTTGCTTCGGGAACAAGAGTCTTATTGTTAGCCATTTGAAATTCTCCTCATGTGAGCAGCCGCATACGCGGACGCCCGCAAATCTATATTAATTGAGTCCGCGTATTGCGTTCTCTGCTACTATTGTGCGCCGCATGCGCGCCGTTATGAATGGCAATTTTTATTCTTTGCCGCCGTTCATCACGATTTTGCGCGGCTGTTCTGACGCGACGTCCGTTTTTCATTTTGTAATGCTTTTTGTATTGACATCCGATCGAAAATGCGTTATAATCTACTTAACGTACATTATTAACGCATATTATTTTAAGAAAGGATCCACCATGAAAAGAACAGTCAAAATAATCGCTATGCTTCTTTCAGCGATAATGCTCATCGCAGCATTTGCGGCGTGTGCCAAGCCGGACAACAACGGCGACACAACGACCACCGACGCCGCCGCTACAAACGCCCCCGAGACTACATCGGGAGAGATACAGGACGATCTGCCCGAATCTCTCAAGATCAACGACAGTGTGACATTCCTTTATTGGGAAGACGTCGAGCGCCCCGAATTCTTTGTTGAGGAATCCAAGGAGACGGCAACATAGTCAATACCCGCATCACCGAAAGAAACCAGAAGGTCCAGGAACGCCTCGGCGTCGAGCTTAAATGGATCGGCACAAAGGGCAACTACTCAAACCAGAAAAACTTCGTTGAGACCGCCAACAACAGCGTTGTTTCCGGCGGCGGATATGACGTTTTCTGCGGCTACAGCATGACCGCCGCAACGCTTGCCATGAACGGTCTGACTCAGAACCTTCTCGACCTCAAGTATATCACCTTTGAAAAGCCCTGGTGGCCCTCATCCCTTACCGACACCGCTACCGTCAACGGCAAGCTGTACTTCACTTCGGGCGATATCTCCACCAACATGCTCTACATGATGTATGCTACCTTCTTCAACAAGGGTATGCTTGTCGAAGAGCACCCCGACATGACCGTTTCCGACCTCTATAACACCGTTAAAAACGGTCAGTGGACGATCGACAAGCTGATAGAGCTGTGCCAGAACGTTTACAGAGACGAAAACGCCAACGGTACCGCCGACTATGAAGACAGATACGGCTTCGAGTCCATCGACCTGCACTTCGACTGCTTCTACATCGGCTCCGACCTCCAGTTCCTTGAAAAGAACGACGACGGCACTCTCAAACTCTCCGATGATGTCAAATCCGACAAAACGATGTCGCTGCTCGAAAAACTCACCGACTTCTTCTACAACAGCGGCTTCGCCTTCACAAAGGGCACAACTTCCAAGTATTCGTCCGCAAAGGCATTCTCCGAGGGTCGCGCGCTCTTCGTGGTTGACAGAGTTTACATCGCCTCCGGCACGCTGAAGGACGTCTCCGACTTCAAATACGGCATGCTTCCCGTTCCGAAGTACAATGAAGAGCAGTCCGACTACCGCACCTGCATGGCATTCCCCTTCACCCTTTACTCCATCTCCGTAAAGGCAAAGGATGCCGATGCCGCAGCCGCGACGCTTGAGTGCCTCGCCTCCGAGGGCTATCGCCGCGTAACGCCCGCCCTCTTCGAGCAGTCGATGAAGGTCCGTTACTCCGACGACCTTGAGGACAGCCTGATGTATGATACCATCAAGCGCACCGTCGTCATGGACCTCTCCAGAATATTCACCACTCCTCTGCAGAATATGTCTTATCAGCCCTTCCGCAACACCCTTCGCGACAACACCGCGGCAGGATGGTCCCGCAAGGTCTCCACTTTCAACAATGTTCTCAAGAGCAGCCTTGAAAAGATAAACGACACATTCGCAAAGTAAGTATCAGCGGTCACAGATCACAGATACCGATTTTTCCGGGTTGTCTGATGGATTCAGGCAGCCCGGAACGCACATTAACGAAAGGTTTCAAGCAGCAATGAATATTTACGACGAGCTGAAGGCACGCGGTCTGATAGCACAGGTCACAGACGAAGCCGAGATCAGCACAATGATAAATGAGGGAAAGGCAAAGTTCTACATCGGCTTTGACTGCACCGCCGACAGCCTCACGGCAGGTCATTTTATGGCTCTTACGCTCATGAAACGCCTGCAGATGGCGGGCAACAAGCCGTTTGCCCTCATAGGCGGTGGCACGACCATGATAGGCGACCCCTCCGGGCGCACGGATATGCGCAAAATGCTCACAAAGGAAGATATCGACCACAATGCGGAATGCTTCCGCCGCCAGATGTCCCGCTTTATCGAATTCGGCGAGGGCAAAGCTCAGATGGTCAACAATGCCGACTGGCTCCTCGATCTCAACTATATAGATTTTCTCCGCGAGGTCGGCGCATGCTTCTCGGTCAACAATATGCTGCGTGCCGAATGCTACAAGCAGCGCATGGAAAAAGGACTTTCGTTTTTTGAGTTCAACTACATGATAATGCAGTCCTACGACTTCTACTATCTCTACAAAAACTACGGCTGCAATATGCAGTTCGGCGGCGACGACCAGTGGTCGAATATGCTTGGCGGCACAGAGCTCATCCGCCGCAAGCTCGGCAAGGATGCTCACGCCATGACCATTACCCTGCTCACCGACTCACAGGGGCATAAAATGGGCAAGACCGCCGGCAACGCCGTGTGGCTCGATCCCAAAAAGACAAGCCCCTACGACTTTTATCAGTACTGGCGCAACGTCGGCGACGCCGATGTGCTCAAGTGCATAAGGATGCTGACATTCCTGCCCATCGAACAGATAAACGAAATGTCGTCGTGGCAGGGCAGCGACCTCAACCGCGCCAAGGAGATACTTGCATACGAGCTCACCTCGCTCGTACACGGCAAGGATGAAGCCGACAAAGCGGACGCAAGCGCCAAGGCGCTCTTCGGAGCGGGTGCCGACGCCGCAATACCGACCACAGAGCTCACCGCAGGCGATCTCGACGCAAACGGCGACATCGACATTCTCACGGTGCTCGTAAAGTCCGGTCTCGTTGCCTCGAAATCCGAGGCGCGCCGCGCAGTCGAACAGGGCGGTGTTTCCGCCGACGGCGAAAAGGTCACAGACCTCAAGGCAAAATACACCGGCGACGCTCTCAGAAGCGGCATCGTGTTCCGCCGCGGCAAAAAAGCATACAAGAAAGTTACCGTAAAATAAATAACAAATGCAGCAGTGGGGCTGACGCAATTATGCGTCAGCCCCACTGTTTATCGGCGGACGGGAAACGCCTATCATGCAAACGAACGACGTTTTTGCCCCGCATGACCTTAAACCCGGAAATACATAAGAGCAAAACGGGAATGTTCAGCCGCCCGATCGTTGTTTATATGCTGTTATTATTTTTAACAAAAACCTTGACTTTATACCTCATATAATGATATAATTTGTATATAGATTTTGTTTCGTCATTCCGAAAAAAATTAAAACAACGAAAGGATAAGCCCCATGTCACAAAAGACTAAAAGACATTTATCCGCCGTGCTCTCCGTGCTTCTCTTGCTGACGGTCATCGCAGGTATGACCGGCTGCCGCAAAGACGGTGACAGCACGATCACAACAGTTGCACCGGGAACGTCGCTCTCCACTCCAGACACGACCGCGCCGGGCACCGACGAGCCGACCGGCACCTCCGATGCCGCAACATCGGCTCCCGGCGCAGACGGCACCACCGGCACTTCGCACGACACCTCGGCGCCCGACACGAGCGCTCCCGATTCAACTACCGACACTCCCGCCACAAGCGGCGAGACGACGACCGCAAAACCGGACAACACCACCTCGCCCTCCACATCCGGCACAACAACCGCAACTGACGCACCTACGACATCGGAGACACCCGCGCCAGTCCCCGGAAAGGTCCTTTACTACGAGAACTTTGACAAGTACGGCGACATCTCCGACAGCAAGACAACGCTCTCCAAGCTCGGATGGAACGTCGACACGACCGCAAACGGCGCGTACAAAAACAATACGTCGCTGTATTCGATCAAGGTCATCAACGGCAGCCGCCGTCTTTATATCTCAAACATTTCCGATAAATCGACCGACTCATATGTAATAGTTCTCACCGCGTCGCAGTTCGGCGCTTATCACGAAAAGAACTATACCTATCAGTATGACCTCATTTACGACAGCGCGGCGGATGCCAGCCGTTATATCGCGCTCGTAAGCGACTACAACGGCCAGGCATACAACTCATTCCACTTCCGCAACCGCGGCACAGCCAACAGCCAGCTCCACTATTTCAGCCAGTGGTACACCTATGACGGCGGCACCGCGTCAAGCACCGGTTCCGGTTCGATAGTGAAAAAGCTGCTCGGCAAGAACTATTCCGAAAACACACAGGTATTTTCCGGCGTAAACGTTTCTATCAGATACGTTGTGGACTGGACGCGCGGCAACAGCGTGTATATGCGCGTGAACACCCCCGGATATCCCGGCACCGGCAAATGGACGCTTGTTTCCAAAGGCTCGGCAAAGGCGACGGAATATTTCAAGCCCGAAAGCCTCGGCGGAGCGATAGTGCTCAAGACCGGCGGCAAGCAGTGCGGCTATGTTGACAATATTATAATCTGGGAAGGTACCGGAGACGAGCCCACAGACAAGAGCTCTCCCCTGCTCACCTCAACGACCAAGGGCTGCTCCGGGCACCGCTTCGTCGGCGGCGAAAGCTGTCAGAATCCTTCCAAGTGCACCTATTGCGGTGCTGCGGGTTCAAACACAAAACCGCACAACTATGTGAGCGTTCCCGGCACGAGCGACACCCGCTGCAGCGTGTGCCATGCCTACGGCAGCAATGCTTCGTCATCGTGGCTGCTCAAGACCGTCCCCTCATATCAGGGCGGCAAATACAGCAGCGCTCTCTACCGCTCGGGTCAGGGCATCAAAGACCCGCTGCTTCTCAAGGAAAACGAATCGCTCATGGCGATAATATCAAAGACCAACGCCTCCGGCTTTGACGATTACTGCAAAAAGCTCGAAAGCTACGGCTACACGCAGACATACACCAATATGCGCGACGGCAACCTCTATGCGCAGTACACGGAGGACGGTCAGATAATATATACATACTACACCGCCTCCGCCGCCGAAGTGCGTGTCGTTCTCGACAAAAACAGCGACTGCGCCAACGACAGCTTCGGGTATACCTACACAACCAAGGAAGGCGACAGGACCATCCTTTATCAGTACGGCGTGCCCATGCACAGCACCGCCGCAGGCGGCAACGCAGTGGACACCGACGGACAAAAGCGCATCAACTGCGGCATGATGTATGTTATGAAGCTTGCCGACAATTCGGTATACATTCTCGACGGCGGCGGATATCAGCAGTTTGACGACGCCCAGTGCGACGGCTTTATGGCATTCCTCAGAGAGATAACCGGGCAGCCGACCGGCAAGATACGCATAGCGGCATGGTCCGTCTCACACGGACACAGCGACCATATGGGCGGTGCGGCACTCTTCTTCAAGAAATACTGCAGCCAACTCACACTTGAGCGCGTGTTCTTCAATCTTCCCTCTTATTACACGTCAACAACGATATTCACCGACGGCAGAGGAAACCACTCCAAACTCATCACATACATTCAGAAGTATTTCGGCAACGATGTCAAGTTCATTCAGGTCCACACCGGTCAGAGCTTCTACCTTGCCGACGTAAAGATCAATGTAATGTACACTCACGAGGATATCGTCAACGCAAGCAATGCGGTCAGCAATGTCGCCAACGACTTCAACAACTCAAGCACCGTGCTTGACATCGAATTCAACGGCAAGTCGTTCTGGCTGCTCGGCGATATCAATGCTCCGGCGGCAAATGTGATAATAAAAAACAACAGCGCCGAAACGCTGAAATGTGATATCGTTCAGGTCGCTCACCATGTGTACAACAGGATCGAATCGCTCTACAACAAAACGCAGGCATCGGTCGTGCTCGTCCCGCAGTCCTCGGGCGGAGCGGTCAAGAGCGCCGGAATGCGCAGCGTCATGAACAGCGTAAAGAAATACGCTCAGGACGGCATGATCTACTATGCGGGCGACGGCACCGACGGCATTGAGGTCAAGGACGGCAAGCTCACGCACGTTTATCACGAAAAGGTACTCGGCGGCGGCTATACCGGCTGGAGCTGGTAAAAAAGAATAAAATATCGGGCTGCGGCGCAAAGCGCCGCAGCCCTCTCTGTTATTTTGTGTCCGGTAATAAGCGTCACGGCGTCATGCCGCGCCGTTTTTACTCAGATAATCTTCGATCATCTTTTCCGCTTCTTCGGGAAGAGCAGGCATATCCGGTGTGCCCATTCTGAGCTTTCCGCTTATACCGTTGCCGCTTCCCCCCTTATATCTCAAGATTCCGTCGGAAATGTACATAGCTATCCCCGACTCTCCGGTGAGATTTTTACCACGCTCCGGCCGCAATATGTATTTCGACTTTACGGATATCTCTACATTCTTCTCCGCTTCCGGTCTCGTGTCGAACTTCATAACGGCAGTCTGATCGGTATCCAACCTTCCGCGGACACCCGATTGATCGTAAGGTTCATTTTTGAATTTGTAAGTGGATTCAAATAATCCCGCAACAAGCTTACCGTTGCTTCCCTTCTCCAGATCTACCACCTTCAGCTCTGCCGACCTCGGCGCCGTGTTGATACCGTATTTCGGCTTGATCTCCACCTTGGTGCTGTTTCCTTCGACCGCAGAGACATACGATGTGATCCATATTCTTACGGTTTCGATATCCTTTTTATGTCCGCGAAAATAAAACTCGACCCTTTCCGGCTCAACATAATACGTTCCGCTGAAGGTTCCGTGCTCAATAAAATACTTGGTCTGTTCGTCGGTATATTTCATCATCCTGCAAAAGAAGCGGGCTAATTCGGCGATATATTCCTCCGAAATGGCACACGAGGAAAGTTCCTTGTCGACCGTCAGCATATCGGCAGTAAGCGGCGGAAGGCCGAATTGCTTTCCTATCCCCTCCAAACCGCCGGAGAGCGGATTGAACAGCGCGCTTATATTTATACCCAGAGCATCAAATACCGAAGAAACGTAGCTGCCGGAATTTGCAAATTCACTTACCGACATTCTGTACTTTGATTTTTCCTCGGTGATCCTGAATGCATATCCCTCCCGCACGGTAGAATATACGCGCTGAGAGTCCTTGTAAGCCAGCGTCGTCACCCCCGAATGCAGCGCGATAAAATCAACATTGCGGCGGTTCAGGCTGCCGCTGATATCCGATATCATATAATCTCCGCAATATTTTCCGAAAAGGTCGTCAGTGTTTATCGTACCGTTGCCGGAATCGCTGTTTATCACCTCAAGCACTCTGCTTTTGATCTCGCCCGCTCTCACCTCTTGCGGGTCAAGCGTCGTTTCTGGCACCGTCGTCACGTTCTCGCCTCCCTTTTCGCCCTTTTCCGAGCGGCAGCCGAACGCGGCAAAGCATACGAACAGCAAAAGCAGCATGACGGCAGCCGGGCGCAGATATCTCACCGCAAACACGGTCCTGTCCTTTTTGACATTACAGCAACTCGTTCCCATCGTCTTCTTCCCCGTTCCGAAACCGCGACTGTCAGACGCCGCTCGTTTTCTTGATGTATTGGTCAATGCAGGAATCCACACCGGCAGGTATCTTCATGTCATCCGAGGTACCGAGCCTGATCTTGCCGTTGACCGCATAGGTAGAGCCGTTGCTCGTCATCGAATATGCAATGTTGCCGCCCTCTATCACAAGAGTGTTTTTGACATTCACGCGCTCGGTGTTCCCGCCTATAACGGTCACGCTTTCGACCACGCTCTCGGCATCGCAGTTCAGCTTTGCGTTTGCGCGTGTGTCGAGCTTGTATGATGCGGACTGCTTCATGCTTACCGTTCCCTTGTATCCCTGGTAGTCAAACGACGCCCCGGTCGTTGTTGCTATCTCAAATGTGCCGCACACGGGCTTTTTGCCGTCATATTCGACCCCGTACACCGTCAACTCGCTGACGGTAGGCATGCTGATGCCGTTCATCACAACGGTCCATTCGGTTTTTAGCAAGCCGACAGGACCCTTTTCGGCATCATTTTTCTGACCTATCGTCATTATAACGTCTCCCGTCGCCTCGGTTTTGTACTTTAAGACCAACTCGGCGCGTTTTTCCTCAACATAATATTTCCCGGTGATCTCGGCAGACGCCAAAAATTCTTTGCCTGCTGCTTCATTGTCGGCGGCAAAGAAATCGGCGATAGATTTGATAACGTCATTCAGATAGCTCTCCGAAAATACAGCCGTCTTCATATCGTCATCGACCGTCACCATGTCCTCGGTCAGCTTCGGCATATTCGTCATATTGCCGCTCGCATCGTCCTTATTGCCGCTGTATAAGTCGCTTATATCCATGCTGAAGTCAAAAAACACCGATGGCAGATATTCATTGCTGCTTCCCGGCTCGACAGCATTGCCGACGCTGTATTTTCCTTCGCAGCTCTCAACATAATAAACAACTCCGTCGCGGGCAACAACATAAAGACCGCTGCCATCGGCGTATTCCGTAAATGCGGCATCGCCCTTTCTGACGACGCGCCTGAGCCCGTTCGTCTGTTTGATATTGTCAACGACATAATCACCGCAAAATGCCGCAAAAAGCTCGTCGGCACTGTCCTTGTCGTCGGAGTCGTCGTTCACAAGCTCGACCGCCTCTTTTTTGATCTTCTCGATCGCGGCAAGCTTCGGGTCCTGTGTGGTCGCGGGTTCGGCTTCAGTGGTGCCGTCCCCCGGCTTTGCGCCGCCGTCCTTTACACACCCGGCAAAGGAAATGATACATACAAACGCCAGAATGATCGCAATGGTCGATCTGCAGATGTTTTTCATTTTGATAACCGTACCTTTCAAAGTCAATTTCATTGCACCGCAAGTTGGAAGCACACGTTTTTCCGGTGTTTTACACTCTTATTGTATCATATAGACTAAACTATGTCAAGTATCAACAAAACCGACATATAAAAATAAAATTTCGTCGGCACTTGACAGTGTACGGCAAGTGTGATAAAATAATAAAGCAAAATTCAATGGGATGTCGCCAAGCGGTAAGGCACAGGACTTTGACTCCTGCATTCGTCGGTCCGAATCCGGCCATCCCAGCCATGATGACAAGTCAATTTAGATCCGAGTGAGAAAAAACGAGAAAACGGGAGATTTCGAGAGATTTCTCCCGTTTTTTCGCCCCTGCATTTTTTCGGAGTTTCATAGATCCCTTTTGCCCTTTTCGATGCTGTGTCCGGACTCGGACTCACGAAAAGAGCTTTTTTGCGTCTTCCCGAAAGCAATCGGTTCTGTGGCTGGATTCGGACTTGCGAAAGCAGAGCCTGACAGTGCGAAAAATCCGCCACTTCAAAAATTGTTTACAAACACATTTGATCCCTCCTCAAATTGTCCAGATTTGAACTCACGAAATTAGGCAACCGGCAATCCGATGAATTATTTCTCTTTCAGCAGATAAAGACAAACAAGATCCCCCTCCCCTATTGTCTGGATTCGAACCCACGAAACCGCAAAATCTGTTTGTTATCAGTTTGTTTTCTGGACTTCCCGCCGTTGTTGTGGTATTGTGTGTGGTTACAGGAAGCGATGAAAATGAAAAAGATGATCGACGAAATACGGGACGGAGAGATCAGCCCGCAAGACAACCTGATTTCAGATAATCAGAAATACCGTGAACTGCAACATAGGCAATCCCAAAATAAAACTGAATTGCTCGAAGCCCTTTCGGATGAGCAAAAAGAACTGCTTGAAAAGTTCTGTGCCACAGAAATCGAACTGAACGGCATCTCCGAACGCGAAGCCTTTACTGCCGGATTCAAGATCGCCATGCGGTTGGCGGCAGAAGCCTTCTACACCGCAGACAACGAGTAAATGAATGACCGCCGAGATAACCCCTCGCTCGGCGGTGTTCCCTTCAAGGTTTATTACGCGATTGAGATTGAAAAACGGGAAGATTTATGGTATAATAAGACATCGACAAATCGAAATTTGAAAAAGCGCAAGAAAAGTCGAGAATGCTTCCCGTCCTTTGTGCTATAATGACTTTGTCAGGGGGAATGATAAAGTGACGGAAAAGATTTTGGCAGTTCAGCAAATGCAGGACTATATCGCAACACATCTTTCGGAAAAGATCACTCTGTGTGACCTTTCCTGCGCAGCCGGATACTCTCCTTTTTATTGCGCACGAATATTTAAGGAGTTGACTGGACTTGCACCGGCAGATTACATCAGACGTCTGCGATTGTCCGAATCAGCATTGCGCCTGCGTGATGAACAGTGCAAAGTGATTGATACAGCTTACGATTTCGGTTATGACAGCGTTGATGGGTATCAAAGGGCATTTCGTAATGCGTTCGGTTGCAATCCCTATGAATATGCAAAATCCCCAATTCCTCTTCCTCTTTTCACTCCCTATGGCGTTAAATTCAAAACATTGTGGAAGGAGCAAAAATCAATGGAGCATATCGCAAATGTCTTTATTCAAGTAGTTGAGAAGCCTGAACGCAAAGTTATTATCAAGCGAGGAAAAACAGCAAAAGAGTATTGGAGCTATTGTCAGGAGGTAGCTCCAATACATACCAAAATCGCACACTTCCGGTTTTCCGGATTGTCTAAATACCACGTAAATACAGACTTTGCCGAGTTCAATCCACAACCGGTGAATCCGGTTTTCATGAATGATCTTCCCAATTCTTTATATATGGGCACCTCGGCACCGTTCATCATGCATCGCATACATTATACCTTAATTATGAAGTAATGTCAAGAAGGATCACTGCGTCGAAATGATAACATCGCGCATTATATTTGAAAAAATCGTTTTTCGGAGCTTTACTATTCATTGAATTATCTCCGCAAATGTGGTATAATAAAGCATCAAAATACGGATCTGACAGTGCGAAAACGATAATTCAAGAGGTACAAAGGTATAAATACAATTGACTACACAAACCGTTTTGACGGGAAAGGTGAGATCTATGCCAAGGCAAGACCCAAATATGCAGCAGGTCTTCTCTATCATCTTAAAAACACGCTGAATATACCCGAGGGAAGCGTATTTGCCGACATCGGCTCGGGCACGGGGATATTCACCGGGCAGCTTCTCGGCTGCGGCTACAAGGTTTTTGCGGTCGAGCCGAATGCCGATATGCGCAAAAAAGCCGAAGAAAAGCTTGGGGGAGATCATGATTTTGTCTCCGTAGAAGGCAGCGACAGCAACACGGGTCTGCCCGACGGATCGGTCGATCATATAACCGCGGCACAGGCTTTTCACTGGTTCGACCCCGAAGCGTTCGGAAAAGAATGCAGGCGCATTCTCAAGCCCGGCGGAAAGGTCATTATCGTTTACAATTCACGCGATGAAAAAGCCGCCTGCACCCGTGCGCTTGCCGAGCTGCGGCGCAAGTACAATCCCGAATTTCACGGATTTTCAAACGGAATAAGCCACGAAAAGTGCGTTGAATTTTTTGCGGGAAGGTGCGATGTGTTCCGTGCCGACAACACGCAGACCTACGACAGGCAGGGCTATGTCAACCGCGTGCTGTCCTCGTCGTATTCCCTGAAAGAGGGCGACGGCAGGTACGACGAGTATCTGAAGGAGGTCAACGATCTCTTTGACAGGTTCTCGAAGGACGGGCGCATCGCCGTGCCGACCGAGACCGTCGCATATATCGGCGAGGTCTGACACTGCGCGATCTGTAAGGACGACGGTATGATAAGAAAACTGCGCGAGGCGGATATCGCAGCGGTCGCCGGGCTGTGGCTCGACACCAACCTGAAGGCGCACGGCTTTGTTCCAGCGGAATACTGGCGCTCAAATTATGAGCCGGTAAAGGCAATGCTGCCCGAGGCGGAGGTCTATGTGTATGAAAACGCCGGTGAGACAGCGGCGTTTATCGGTATGAACGGCGAATATATCGAAGGCATTTTTGTCTCCGACAAAATGCAGTCACGCGGCATAGGTAAGCTCCTGCTGGATCACGTAAAAGCCAAAAAGGACGTGCTGCGCCTTAACGTATATCAAAAAAACGAGCGTGCGGTGCGGTTTTATAAAAGAGAAGGCTTTGAGATATGTGACGTCGGCACCGATGAAGCCACCGGTGAGAAGGACTACACGATGATATGGCGGCGAACGCAGCCGTGACAGAGCTTTTTTGCGGATCATATGATGCGGTGTTAAAAAACTCAAAATTGAGTTTTTTAACACCGCATTTTTTATCCTCTTTCGGCTCTTATCTTTTCCGTGCAGCGCATCACCGCATACCCGCCGCAGACAAGCAGGATCGTAACGAACCATGACAGCGGAAATGCGCGGTAGAGCACCGGCAGCGTGGGATCCTCACGAAACACGGTGCAGATTCAAACGATACGGAACGCACAGGTGCCGATCATTGTGCCGAGCGCCGGGTAAAGCGCGTGTACGCTGCCGCGCATGGCTCCGGCGGGGATCTCATACAGGCTGCATATCGGCTCGAAAAGCAAAATACACATGATCCGCACTCCGGCGCTTTCTATCACTGCCGCATCGGGCGTGAGCAGCCCGGAGAAAAAGTCGCGGAACAGGACGATGGTAAATATCGGCACGGAGCTGCAAACGGTCGATAGCAGCAGGCAGAGCCGCAGGATTTTCCGGCACCGCTCATTTTGCCCGGCGGCGTGATTCTGCCCGGTAAAGGTCGTTGCCGTCTGCCCGAAGGCGGTTATCACATAGTATGTAAAATACTCAAAGTTCATGGCAACGGTGCTTCCCGCTATCGCCACCTCGCCGAAGCCGTTGACCGACGCCTGCACAAAAATATTGGCAAAGCAGAACACCGCCCCCTGCACGGCGGACGGCACGCCCGTTTTCAGTATCTCCCACATATCACGCAGGCGGGGCTGCGGCTTTGACGAGCCTGCATACGCCCGGCTTTCTTTCGTCAACCGGTGCAGAACGATAAGCGCCGAAAGCATATTCGAGATATCCGTGGCAACGGCGACTCCCGCAACGCCCATGCGGAACACGATGACGAAAAAGAGATTGAGCACGACATTTGCTGCGCAGGAAAGAGCCAGCACAAAGAATGGGTACCGGCTGTCCCCGCGGGCGCGAAGGACTGCAGAGCCGAAATCGTAAAGCAAAAGAAACGGGTAGCCGAACATATAGATGCGCAGATACAGCGTGGCGTCCCGCAGGATATTCTCCGGGGCTTGTATCAACCGCAAAAGCGGCTCGGCAGCAAACTGCCCCGAGATCATTCCGGATATGCCGATTATAACTGCCATCACGACCGACGTTCGGACGGCGAACGGTATCTCTTCCCTGCGGCCCTTACCGATCAGCCCCGCAACAAGTATATTCGCACCGACAGACAGCCCCGAGGACACCGTGACTATCAGCGCGATGATCTCGGTATTGGTGCCCACCGCCGCGAGCGCGTCCTTGTTTCCGAAATAACCGACTACCGCCGTGTCGGCGGCATTGAACAATTGCTGAAGAATGCTGCTCAGCGCAATGGGAAGCGTAAACAACAGTATTTTCTTTGTAAGCGGACCGTGAAGCATGTCCGTATCCGCAGTTTTGAAATTCATGTCTCTGACCCTCCGATAGGTTATTGAAATATTATACACCGCATGATATAATATAAAAAGCGAATATTATTGATGCAATATATCGAAGAACGGAATGTATAGAAGATGGAAAACCCTCTGCTGAAATATCTCGCCTTTGTCAGGACCGTTGAAAGGGGCAGCTTCACCAAAGCCGCCGAGGATCTTCACTACGCGCAGTCCTCGGTCAGCAAAATGATCGCCGATCTTGAATCCGAGTGGGGCATGACCTTGCTCGAACGCAGCAAAAGCGGCGTTTGCCTCACCTCGGCCGGAGAACAGCTTTTACCGTACCTCCGCAAGGCGCTCTGCGGGTACGACGAGCTTGAAGGGCAGATCCTCCGTATGCAGGGGCTTGAGACAGGCACGGTTCGCATCGGTACCTTTTCAAGCGTTGCGATAAACTGGCTGCCGAATATATTTTCAAAGCTTCGGCGTGACTATCCGGGGATCGGATATGAAATGCTTTTGGGCGATTATGATGAAGTTGAGCGCTGGATCGCCGACGGACGCGTGGATTGCGGCTTTCTTCGGCTCCCCCCCGAGGGCAAGTTTGACACGATCCCGCTGACGCAGGATGAATACAAGGTCATTCTGCCGGTCGGGCACCCTCTCGCGGAAAAAGAAACGATCGGGATAAACGATCTTAACAATCAGCCCTTTCTTTTGCTCGAACACGGCGGAAAAACAGAGGTCACCGAGCTTTTGAACGCCTGTCATGTGACACCCGACATCCGGTTCACCACATGGGAGGATTTTGCGATCATGGCCATGGCGGAAAAAGGACTCGGCATCGGCATTCTGCCCGACCTGATACTGCGGCGCGTTCCCTATCGTATCGAAATACGCTCACTTGCCGAGCCTTATTACCGCTCTGTCGGGCTTGCGATGAAAGACAGCGACCATCTGACTCCCGCCGTGCGCAAGTTTATTGAATATCTGCCGTTTCGGGAGGCGAAAGCGGAATAAGGTCACTATTCCGCTAACCAATATGAAGCTGTTGAAATACAAACGCATTTATGGTACAATAAATACAGACAAATCGGATATCGGAAAATAAAATAACAGCAACGGTACGCGATTTTTCCTTCTTGCGCGCCGATGTTAATTCACGTTGCTTGCCGCAACGGCAGTTATGCCGTATAATTGTGCCGACAGCCGGAGAACGGCTGAAAAAAGGAGGCTATCAGTCATGTTGAACGAAAATATCAAAACATTAAGAAAATCAAAAGGACTTTCGCAGGAGGAGCTTGCCGTAAGGCTGAACGTAGTGCGCCAGACCGTTTCAAAGTGGGAACAGGGCTTGTCTGTCCCCGATTCCGATATGCTCATCGCCATATCCGAAGCGCTTGAAACGCCGGTAAGCGCATTGCTCGGAGAAAATATCACTGCGGCGCCCGCCGACGACCTGAGAGCGATCGCCGAAAAGCTTGAGGTGATAAACTCACAGCTTGCGGAAAGAAAAAATGCCCAAAGAAGGGTGCTTCATTGGCTGTTTATTGCCCTCGGCGCTGGCACGGCAGCGATCATTGCCGCGTTTGCGGTCATCGGCGGCTCATACCTCGGGTGGGATCGCACCGACCCCGAAACGGCGATCATTGCGGCAGCTCTTCACGTGTTTGAGTATCTGTTTGTCAGAGCAGCTCCGCTTTTGCTGGCGACAGCCGTCGTCGGAGCCGTGCTGACGCGAAAAAAAGCATAAAACGATAGAGATCACGAGGTAAAAATGGACATCACTTATACCGCCGGGCAGGAAAAATTCAATTACAGAGTTTGCGCCGTAATGATATCCGGCAATAAAATACTTGCCATGCACGATGAACGCTCGCCGTATTTTTACCTTCCCGGCGGCAGAGTGAAAATGGGTGAGACCGCCGAATGCGCAGTTATACGTGAGGTTGAAGAAGAGCTCGGCGTAACACCGAAGATCGTTCGCCCGCTGTGGCTGAATCAGGGCTTTTTTACCGAGGATGTTGACGGGCTCAACTATCATGAGCTGTGCATCTATTTCCTGACGGACATATCCGAGACCGGGTTGCATGATAAAGGCGAACGCTTTACGGTCAATGAAGGAAAGCACGTTCACATATTCGAGTGGCTGCCGTTTGAACGCCTGCGGGATGAATATTTTTATCCGGTATTTTTAAAAGAAAGCATTTTTGATCTGCCGCGGCATTTTGAGCTGAGAACGGAAAACGAACTTACGGATCGATCTTTCCGCAATGTGCAATGAAAATCCGCTTTCATCGCCCGTCGGCTATTGCGCGGCGGGCGATTTTCTGATATAATATGCCTCGGACCGCACGTTCGGCGGCACGTACAGAAAGGACATTTTTTATCATGTCAAAGCCCGTAATGAACGCCAAAACAAAAAAACTGCTTCTCGGCATTGCCGCGCTCGCGGTCATCGCCGTTATCGTTTTCTTCTTCCCGCAGCTGCTGCCATCGGATGACGGCACACTCACGGCGCCTGCGGCATCCGGCAGCACGGCAGCGGCAGCGACGACTGCGCCGGAGGCATCAAAACCGACATCTGCGCCACCGGCAGCATCGGACACCGCAAAAACGCCGGAAACGACTCAGGCTCCCGAAACCGAAAAAAAGCTCGATCGCAACGGCTCTTATACCTCAAAGGAGGACGTTGCGCTATACATTCACCAATACGGCAGGCTGCCCTCGAATTTTATCACCAAGGCGGAAGCCGGAAAGCTCGGTTGGACAGGCGGCAGCCTTGAAAAATACGCGCCGGGAAAGAGCATAGGCGGCGACCGCTTCGGCAACTATGAGGGCGCGCTGCCGAAAAAAGCGGGGCGCACCTACACCGAGTGCGACATCGACACCCGAGGAGCCTCGTCACGCGGCGCAAAACGCATTGTTTTTTCAAACGACGGGCTCATATACTATACCGGAGACCACTATTCGACCTTTGAACTGCTCTACGGCGGCAACAACTGACCTCTCCGCTTGCCATTCACAATTTCACGTTGCTTTTTTAATATTTTTGCGGTATAATAGAAAAAAACTTTCGGCTGCACCGCAAATGCAGGGAGGATCCCGTTTGCTTCGTGACTTTATCCGCAAAAACAGGCAGATATACCTGTTTGCGCTTTTTCCGCTCATATGGCTTGCATACTTTCTGTCGGCTTCGCGGCAATGCGAACGAATGCTTATGCACTGCCCGCTCGACGACCTCATTCCTTTTCTGCCGGTATTCATAATCCCGTATGTCCTGTGGTATCTTTATGTGCCGACAGCGCTTCTTCTCAACTGTTTTTCCGACCCCGCATATTTCAAGCGCCAATGCGCCTGCTTTTTCGGCGGCGCGGGAGTATGCCTGCTTGTGATAATGCTCTTCCCCACTGCTGTTGATTTTCGCCCCGAGATAAACGGAGGCGGCATTTTCAGCCGTATGTGCGGCATTATATTTTCAATGGACGACGCCGTGTGCGTGTTCCCGAGCCTTCACTGCTACGAGGCGCTGTGCGCTCATCTTACCGCGTTCGCGTCACCCGGCATGAGGGGCAAACGGCGGCTGCGCGCCGCAAGCGCGGTGCTCGTTGTGCTTATATGCCTCTCCACCGTGTTCATCAAGCAGCATTCCGTCATAGACCTGGCGGCAGGCTGCGCCGCGGCGGTCATTGCCGCACTTCCGCTTCTTCTCGCAAAGAAGAAAAGAGGACATCATGATAATAAAACCGTTTAACGCCGCCCACATCGGGCTTTTCGTATTCGCAGCCGCAGCCGTGCTTTTTCTCCGTCTCATTCTCCGCGACAGGAGCGAAAAAGCACGCAAACTTGTGCTTATCGTTATATGCTGCGTAAATATCGTCTGCTTTTTCGCTTACAAATTCGCGCTCTCGCGCGACGCGGAATTTCTTGCCGTAAGCGGCATTGAAAAATTCAATTGGTTCAACGAACTGCCGATACAGCTCTGCAACATCAATATGTTCCTGATACCGATCGGGCTCATCGCCAAAAAACGCCCGATACTCGGATTTTCGTTTTTTGTCGCACCTCTCGGGGCGGCAATGGCGCTGTTTTTTCCCGAGGCGGCGTTCAACGGATATTCGCTTTTTCTGCCGCGAATGCTCGGCTTCTGCCTCACGCATCTCGTGATACTTATCTGCGGGATAAGCCTTGCGGCACTCGGGCTTTACCGCCCGAAGTTTTCGGACTTTCCCGGTATCCTTATCACCTTCATCTGTCTTGCAATAGGCGCGCACTGCGTGAACCTTATCCTGCGCGCGACCGTCTGCCCATACGCAAACTACTTCTTTACATACCACGTTGACATCAGCATTCTGAACCTGTTCTGGAGTTGGATCCCCTTGCCGCTGCTCTATCTTCTGCCCGGCATCGTCATACTGCTCGCCTACATGCTGCTCGTATCGCTGCTGTTTTTTACCGCAGATGTGATCCGCGAAAAGAAAAAAGCCGCTGCGTCAGCCGAATGGCAAAAATAACGCCGCCGCGTCGGTTGACGCGGCGGCGTTATTTTTTTGCTTACCTTTCGAAGGTGAATTTTTCCCACGGTATATCCACGGGCATTTTGCGGCTGATTATCTCGTCAACATGCCAGAGAAGCGGGAAATCGTCGGGATCGAGCGTTCCCTTCTCCGCACATATGCGGATGGCTTTTGCCACGCGCACGGCAACGACAAGGGATTCAAGCGTCACGCCGTTGAGCTCGGCGCGCGCCTCGTCAATGTCGAGCCCGCGCCCGAGGAGAATGCCTATAAGGCGCGTTCTGCCGCCGTAAACGGTGACGTAAAGGTCGCCGGCGCCGACGCAGAGGTTGTCTATCGTTCCCGCGCCCTGATAGTCGAGGAGCCTGCTCATTTCCTTCACAGCCTGACCGAACACAGCCGCCTGAGAATTGAAATGCAGCTCGCTGTCAAGCCCGAATTTCTTCTGGTTGAGTCCGATCGTCAGTGCGATACCGAGCGCATAGCCGTTTTTGAGCGCGACGGCGCTTTCAATGCCCACTACATCGGTGGAGAGGCTGATATGATAATAATCGGTCGCCATTATCTTCTTCAGCTTGCGGAGCGTCTCCATATTCTTTCCGCAAAAGGCGACCTCGGTCTGATCGTGCGCGACAAGCTCATAGCTCGTGCATGGACCGCCTATTGCGTTCAGCTCGAGCCGGCTCCCTATGGCGTCAAGCTTTTTCTGCCACACCTCGGGGTATGTCAGAAGCCTGCCGTCGGGCGTGTCCATAAGTCCCTTGGTGACGCTGAGCACCGGAATGCTATCAGGTATACGCGGCAGCACATTCTCGCCGAACCAATCGACACCGAAACTCGAAACACCGCCGATTATCATGTCGGCGCCCTCGACAGCTCTGTCCATATCCTCTATCTGATAAAATTCGACACCATCCGGGAAATCCCGTTTGAACTTGGGATGGCGGTTCGTGCGCTTTGCGCTCTCGATTATCTCGCGGTCAAGAGGAGTGCCGACGATGCGCACCCTGTTGCCGTTTTCTCTTGCGGGAAAAGCCAGAGCGGAACCCATCATTCCCGCCCCGATGATAGTTACTGTTGCCATTGCGATCTCCTTGCATCTTGCATTCTTCCGTGATATTCTACGCGGCACCGCCGCCCACCGCTGTTTATTATACCATAAAAGCGCGCAATTGCAATATGGAAAGAGCAACTTTTACAAGGTGCAGTCACAAAAAGCCGAACGGGTCTGACGCATAATGTGTCAGACCCGTTCGTATTACTGTTCGGAAATATCCTTTACATGCAAACGCGCTATCGCGCGGGCAAGTGTTATAGCTGCCGTGCGGTACTCGCGTATGCTCTCCCTGTGCAGCATTGCTTCCTTTGCGGCGTCGGCTGCGCGGCGTGCGCGGTTGGCGTCGATCTCCTCGGGACGCTCTGCGGAATCCACAAGCACCAATACCTCATTGTTCTCGATCTTCACAAGCCCCGACGAAACGGAGGCTATGCGGTTCGCCTCGCCCGGGATGCGATATGTCATCGTGCCGGGAGCTATGGCGCTGATGGTATTGGCATGCCCCGCAAGAATGCCGTACTGCCCGGTGGGTGTGGGAACTATCAGAGACTCGCACTCGCCCTCGTAAAATGTGCTGTCGGCTGCAAGTATATGGACTCTGAAGCTGCTCATACGTCCATCGTCCCCGCCTTCTTTATCACGTCGTCGATCGTTCCGACGTTGTAGAAAGCCGCCTCTGGGTATTTATCCATGTCGCCGCCGATTATTGCGGCAAAGCCGCGAACCGTTTCGGCAACGGGAACATAAACGCCGGGGACGCCGCTGAACTTCTCGGCAACGTGCATCGGCTGAGAGAGGAACCGCTGTATGCGCCGCGCGCGTGCAACGGTCTTGCGGTCGGATTCGCTCAGCTCATCCATTCCGAGTATCGCGATTATGTCCTGAAGCTCGTTGTATTTCTGAAGTATCTCCTGAACGCGGCGCGCCACCTCGTAGTGCTCCTCGCCCGCAATGTCAGCCTCAAGTATGCGCGATGCCGACGCGAGCGGATCGACCGCCGGGTATATTCCCTGCTCGGCTATGCGGCGGGAAAGCACCGTTGTCGCATCAAGGTGAGTAAATGTCGTCGCCGGCGCCGGGTCGGTCAGGTCGTCGGCGGGAACGTACACCGCCTGCACCGACGTGACGGAGCCGTTCTTTGTTGTGGCGATGCGCTCCTCGAGCGCGCCCATTTCGTCGGCAAGCGTAGGCTGATATCCGACTGCGGACGGCATTCTGCCGAGAAGCGTGGACACCTCGCTGCCCGCCTGAACGAAGCGGAATATGTTGTCTATGAACAAAAGCACATCCTTGTGCTGCGCATCACGGAAATATTCCGCCATCGTAAGCCCCGAAAGCGCAACGCGCATACGCACGCCGGGCGCCTCGTTCATCTGCCCGAACACGAGCGCGGTTCTGTTAGCCACGCCGCTCTCGTGCATTTCGCTCCAGATGTCGTTGCCCTCGCGGCTGCGCTCGCCGACACCTGTGAAAACGGAATAACCTCCGTGCTCGGTGGCAACGTTGTGTATGAGCTCCTGTATCAGAACTGTCTTGCCGACGCCCGCTCCGCCGAAAAGACCGATCTTTCCTCCGCGCGGATAAGGCTCGAGCAGGTCTATGACCTTTATGCCCGTTTCAAGCACGCTGGAGGTCGGCACAAGCTCGGTAAACGCCGGCGCTTTTCTGTGTATCTGCCACCTCTCGGTGTAGGCGGGAAGGTCATCTCCGCCGTCTATCGGCTTTCCGAGGACGTTGAACATGCGCCCGAGCGTACATCTGCCAACGGGAACGTCAATCCCCTTGCCGAGAGCGCGCACTTCCATACCGCGCGCCAGTCCCTCTGACGCACCGAGCATAACGCAGCGCACCTCGTCGTTTCTTATGTGGAGAGCGACCTCCATCGTCCGCTCATCGCCGTCAACAGTGACGGTGAGAGCTTCCTTTATCGACGGGAGATTGCCGCGCGCGAATCTGCAATCCACCACAGATCCGGATACTGCGGTTATTTTTCCGATATTCAAGTCGTCTCCGCCTCCCTTTTGTCTTCTTTCTGTTGTTTTTTACGCTGCGCCGCCGCACACGCCGAGACCTCTGTGATCTCCATCGTTATGGCAGCCTGACGTATGCGGTTGTACTGCACCGAAAGCTCGGATATCATCCTTTCGGCGTTTTCGTTGGCAAGGTGCATTGCAGCCATGCGCGCGCTCTGCTCGCTGCAAAAGCTGTCTATCAGTGCACTGTAAATAAATCCGGAAACATAGCTCGGTATGATACCCTCGAGCACCTCGCGCACCGACGGTGTGAACTCAAACGGTTCCTTTACCGCTTTTTCCTCGGTATCGGTCACGAATGTCTTTCTGTGAAATGGCAAAAGCCTTGCGGTCTTTGTTTCCTCCGTCATACCGTTTTTTATATCGGTGTATATGACGTATATCTTCTCTGCCTCGCCGCGGTCGTAGCGTTCGAGAAGTATCTCGCTTATCTCACGCGCACGCTGCATGGTTGGGTTTTGCGCGGTATAAAGAAAGCTCTGCTCCACCGGAACGCCGTGGCGGGCAAAATACTGTCTGCCATACTCGCCGACGACGAAAAGCTTCGTGTCGGGATGCTTGACAAGCATACGCTCCGCCTCGCGTATGACATTCTGGTTATACGCGCCCGCAAGCCCCTTGTCTGCGGTTATCACAAGGCAGGCATACGTGCCGTTAAGCTCGGGCATACCTTCCTTCGGGTAAAAATAGCGGCTCTCGACATCCTCCGCAGTGCGGAAAATGCGCTTTATCTCGCCGCGCATCGCCTCAAAATACGGGCGTGTATGATCGAGACCTTCCTTTGCCTTGCGCAGCTTCGCCGAGGCGATAAGATACATCGCGTTTGTGATCTTTTCGGTGTCGCGAACGCTCCTTATCCGCCTTTTTATCTCCTTTGCGCCAGCCATATCACATCACTCTGCCGGCTCTGCCGGGCACACACACCTGCGCGCAAGCGCGGATATGCTCTTTCTGTCGCTGTCGGCGATCGTTCCCGAGCCGTCTATCGCGGCGCAAATATCGGGAAGCTCCGCTTCGGCTGCCGCTATGAGCTTTGCAGCCAGATGAGCGATCTCACCCGGCTCTGCATCCTCAAAGGCATGGTCGAGAGCCGCGGTGAGCAATATCACCTGCGCATGGCGGCTGTACGGATGATACTGCGGCTGACGCAGGAGCTGCATAAGCCCGTGACCGTATCTGAGCTGCCTTTTTGTAAGCTCGTCAAGGTCGCTCGCAAACTGCGTAAAGACCTCTATCTCGCGGTACTGCGCAAGATCGAGACGTATAGACCCGGCAGCTTTTTTCATTGCCGGAGCCTGTGCCGCTCCACCGACACGCGAGACCGAAAGACCGATATTCACTGCGGGACGCTGCCCCGAGTGGAAAAGATCGCTTTCAAGGAAAAGCTGACCGTCGGTGATGGATATTATGTTCGTCGGTATATACGCCGCGACGTCGCCCGCCTGTGTTTCGACTATCGGCAGAGCCGTCATGCTGCCGCCGCCGAGACGGTCGGCAAGCTGCGCCGAGCGCTCGAGCAGTCTTGAATGCAGATAAAACACGTCTCCGGGATACGCCTCACGTCCGGGCGAGCGCCCGAGCAGCAGGCTGAGCGCACGGTATGCCACCGCGTGCTTTGAAAGATCGTCATAAACGATAAGAACGTCCTTGCCGCGGCGCATGAAATATTCTCCGAGCGCGCAGGCGGCATACGGAGTGATATACTGCATCGTCGCCGCCTCGCTTGCGGTCGAGCTGACGATAACGGTATAATCCATCGCGCCGCGCTTTGCAAGCACGTCGGCAAGCTGAGCGACGCTCGAGCCCTTTTGCCCTATTGCGGCATAAATGCAGATAACGCCGCGTCCCTTTTGGTTAAGGATCGTATCGACCGCAAGCGCGGTCTTGCCGGTCTGCCTGTCGCCGATTATCAGCTCACGCTGACCGCGGCCTATCGGGAACATCGAATCCACCGCAAGCAGCCCCGTCTCAAGCGGGCGGCTCACCGGTTTGCGGTCGATGATGGCGGGAGCGGGACTCTCTATCAGATACCAGTCCTCCTCGGCGATGCTGCCCTTGCCGTCTATCGGCTCGCCGAGCGCATTTACCGCCCTGCCGATATACGCCTCGCCCACGGGCATTCCCGCAACTCTGCCGCTGCGCAGAACGGTGCTGCCCTCTTTGACCTCACTGCTGTCGCCGAACAGCACGCAGCCTATATCATCCTCGCGCAGATCAAGCGCCATGCCGCGTATGCCCGAGTCAAAAAGCAGTATCTCGCCGTATCCCGCGCTGCCGAGACCGTCAACGACGGCAATGCCGTCTCCCACCGATATCACGGTGCCTATCTCGTCAGCCACCGGCTCCGGCTCCCAGCCTCCGACAGCTTGGCGGATGAGCGGCATGACATTGCGGCGCCCCTTGAGCGCCGTGCTTATGTCGGCTTTCAGCTTGCGGCTCTTGCCCGCAAGCGTCCAGTCATATACCTTGTCGCGCCTGCCGTCCTCACCGAATTCAATGCGGAAGCCGTCGCCGATCTCGCGGTGCTCTTCCCAAACAACGCTGACCTCGGCGTCGTTCTCGCGCGCAATAAAATCGCGTATTTTTGCCGACTGCGCGTCGCTCGGGCGCTCACGGCTGCATATATACGCAACGATATTCGGGCGCTTGCCGTCAAGCACGGTCATTTTTATCACCCTTTTGTCCGTCTGCCTTACTGCCCGCGGAATTTATGAAATCGTCGAACGCATCTCCCGAGCGCTCGCCGACCATCTTATCGACAGCCTTCGACACCATATCGGCTATCTCGCCGTCGGCACGGCGCATCATGGCGTCGCGCTCCTCAACCGCCTCGCGCCTTGCGTCGTCAAGTATCTTCTCGCTCTCGCGCTCGGCTGCGGCGACCCTTGCACGTGCTTCACGCTCGGCGTCGGCAAGCTTTTCGACGCGCAGCGCCTCTGTTTTCTTTTCGGCGTCGGCAAGCAGCCTTGAGTATTTTTCCGCCTCCGCCTTGGCATCCGCAAGCTTTTTCTCAGCTTCGGCGTCCATGTTCTTATAATATTCCTCGCGTCCGTTCATAAATTTCTTCACCGGCTTGTAAAGGAGGAATCCCAGCCCGCCGCCGAGAAGTATGAAGTTGAACGCGTGCAGCAGTATCTGCTGCCAATCTATGTTAAGAGGAAGTTTCATTTAAGGTACCGTACCCTTTTGTCAGATTTATCAGAGAACAAAAACGATAAGTATGGCAACGATAAGGGCGTAAATGACGACTGTTTCGATAAAGACCAGACCGAGCATAAGGCTGCCGCGAAGGTTTTCGGCTGCCTCGGGCTGGCGGGCAATGCCGTCTGCCGACTTTGATATCGCAATGCACATACTGACAGCGCCCGCAGCAGCAACAAGGCCGACGCACGCTGCCGCGGCAATGGCTTTTGATTTCGTGCTGCCGTCGTCGACGGTCGCTGTATCTGCAGTATCGGCAGTTGCGGTATCGGCGGTATCCGCCGCGTCATCGGCTGCCGCAAAGATCCCGAGACTCAGCACAGATACGGCGAGCACGGCAACAATAAGTACGGCAATGATCTTTTTAAAATTCTTCATGATAAAAACTCCTTTTGATGGCGGTTTCAGCGCTTGATTTTACGGAACGCACGGCACTCAGGCTGACTTTTCCGTATTCTTTTCTGTATTTTTTGCTTTCTTTTTTGGCGGGGCCGAGACCTCTCCGTAGAAAAGCGCGGTAAGAGTGATGAGGACGTAGGTCTGTATCAACGCGTGAAGGAGCGTGAACATAACACCTACTGCTACCGGCAGCACGAAGCTGAGGTTAAGGTAGTAATAAACGAGCTCGGTGACGAGCAGCCCGCTGAGCAGAGCGCCGAAAAGACGGAAGCTCATTGATATGGGAAGCGAAAATTCCTTAAGCGTGCTGCCGACGCCGCGAAAGCCGTTGCTGACGATGCCGCCGGTCAGTATGGCAAGATAGGAAATGCAGCCCATCGCTATCGCACCGTTGATATCGGCAAGCGGCGCGGGGAGGGCTATCGAATCTCCGTTGACCGTGACCGCCTGAAAGCCGAAAAGTTCAAACACCGTGCCGACGAAGATATACACGCCCGCGGCAAATATGTATGCGCCGAGAAAGCCGTTGCGGTGCGGGCTGTTGGTGCGCGCGGTACCGTCGAAATAGCCGACGAGCCTTTCAAGCAATATCTGAAATTTGCCGGGATCCTTCATTCTGAATCGCGGTATGACGAATATCCTCACCACAGCCGCAAACAGGAGCAGTATTCCCGTAACGCACAGCGCCGATATGAACGCTGGGTTGACGTTTTTTATTCCGAACAGACTGATGACATTCCGCTCGTGAAGCACCGCGTCGCGCATTGCTTCCTTGATAGATTCCTTTTCACCGTTCGGAGAGCCGACAAGCATAGCGCCGACGGCGGTAAGGATCAGTGCCGCGACCCAAACCGCGACCAGAATACCCTTTTTCTTTTTATTCATTTGTTCTCCTTTCCGTTTTTTTCGATCTGCGGATAAACAGATCTATAAACATAAGGCAAAAGCTTATAAACAGCAGCCCGCAGGACACAAGTATCGCCTTTTTACCGATGACCTGCGTCAGAAGGCTGCCGAGCCCCGCTCCGAAAGCAAATATAACTATAACTCCGAAATATGTAAGCGCGCTGTGAAGATGCTCACGGTCGCGTGTGTTGACGTATTTTCCGAGCTCCTCCGCGCCCGAGCGCATATTGCCGATGCACATCGTGCTCGCATAGGCAAGCCCGCGCACCTTTCGGAAGGTCATGACCTGCATTGCGCAGACAAATGAAACGAGCGCATTCGCAACGCGGTCGGAGGATATGAATGTGACGCCCGCCAGGATAACTATCTCTATCGCAAGCACTATCTGACGCCAATGCAGCTTTTGATTTTTGCCGAACGCAAGGCGCACGAGCAGCGCCGCCGCCGCACCGAGCAGGAACGACAGCACCGGTATCGCATATTTTATCACAATGTCCCACTCATGCCTGAAGAGAGCCGTACTGAGCAGCACGATGTTGCCGGTCTGCGCATTCGCAAACACCCCTCCGCGGCAGCCGTAGGTGTAAGCATCCTGAAATCCGCCCGAAAGCACTATAAAGATCGCCGTAAAAAGAGTATCGGACATTTGTCCTCTGTAATCAACCTTCAGATTCATGTCTTTGACTTCCGTAAAAATGTACTGTCCGGATATTGACTTTTCCGAACCTGTATATTATAATACCTTTTATGATATATGTAAAATCTATATTGCATATATTCACGATATCAAATTCACATACCGGAGGCACACGACCGTGTATATAAGCTACGACTATTACCGCATTTTTTATTACGTCGCCAAGTACGGGAATGTCTCCCGTGCCGCAAAGTTACTGCTCGGCAATCAGCCGAACCTGACACGCGCGATAAAAAATCTTGAGGCGGAACTCGGCTGCCCGCTGTTTTCGCGCACCAACCGCGGCATGAAGCTGACGCCCGAGGGAGAAAAACTTTATTCTCACGTAAAGACCGCCGTTGAGCACATAGAAGCGGGCGAAGCGGAAATAACCGCAAGCCGCGACCTGCAGAGCGGAACGGTGTTCATCGCCGCCAGTGAAGTCGCTCTTCGCTGTCTCCTTTTGCCCGTGCTGAAGAAATACCGTCTCATGCACCCGGGGATACGCCTACGCATCAGCAATCACTCGACACCGCAGGCGATAGAGGCGCTGAAGGGCGGCGACGCCGATCTTGCCGTCGTCACCACACCGACGATCAGCTACGCATCTCTTGAAGAGATACGCGTCAGAAACGTGCGCGAGGTAGCCGTATGCTCGGCGGCGTTTCCCGATCTTATCGGCAGGCGCGTTTCTCTCTCCGATCTCATCCGTTACCCGCTTATCTCGCTCGGCTCTGACACAAAATCATTTGAATTTTACTCGGCATTCTTTACGGCGCACGGGCTGCCCTACCGTCCCGGCATCGAGGCGTTCACTGCCGATCAGATATTGCCTATGGTCCGCGCCGACCTCGGCGTCGGTTTTGTGCCGGAGGAATTTCTGCATCCCGGCGACACCGTTTCGGTCATCGACATTGCCGAAAAGATACCCGAGCGCGGCATCTGCCTTATAAAAAGGAAGGATCAGCCGCTCGGCATGGCAGCAAAGGAGCTTGAAAAGATGATACTCGATACAGCGGACGGGCAAGCCGGTCAGGAATAAAACGCAAGCCCCAGCCCCGCGGAGATAAGTATCATGAGTATCGGCGACGGACGTTTTTTCCTCAGCTTGCGCCAGACTATGTGTATCACGGCGAGTATTGCGAGGATCACAAGCCCACGAAGGTCAACGCTTACGGCGTCGCCGATATTGCCGACCGAGAGAAGCGTTTTGAGGAACATCGTTACCGCCGTGGCTATTATCATTCCGACGACGGCGGGACGGATGCCGCCGAGAAAAGCGTTGACGCCCGCATATTTCAACAGGTCGCTGATGACTGCCGCGATGACGAGGATGATGATGAAGGCGGGCAGCGCGACGCTGAGCGTCGCCAGAAACGCACCGAGAAGTCCGCCCTGAGATGCACCGATGAATGTCGCCATATTGACGGCGAGTGACCCCGGCGTCGACTCGGCAACCGCAATGAAATTCAAAAGCTCGCTTTCGGTGAGCCAACCGTGAGCGAACATCTGCTCGCGGATGATCGATATCATTCCGTAGCCGCCTCCGAAAGAGACAGCGCCTATCTCAAGAAAGGTAAGAAAAAGCTCAAGATATATCATTTTTCTTCCTCCCTGTCGCTGCCGCCGCTCTTTTTACGCAGCCTTCCGACGAGGTAGACAAAAACGCCGACCGCACCTGCAATAAGTATGTAAAACACAGAGGAGAAACTGACCGCAAAAAGCGAAAAAGCCACCATACACACGAGAGACGCGCCGCAAAGCACCATGCTCAGCACGTCTTTTTTCATTTCGCGGAACAGCTTTAATCCCGCAGAGGCTATGAGGTATATAACGCACGCCTGCACGCCGCGAAAAGCGTAGCCGACGTATTTTATCGACAGAAACGCGTCAAAAAAGAGTGATATCACATATATAATGATAAATGAAGGAATGCAGACGGCGAGCGTTCCGAGAAAGGCTCCGGGAAAGCCGCCGACCCTGTATCCGAGATACGTTGCGCTGTTTACCGCAGCGGGTCCCGGTGTGGATTCCGCGATCGCGATCATATCGAGAAACTCATCCTTGCCGATCCACTTTTTCTTTGTTACGAATTCGTTTTCAAGCAGCGCTATCATGGCATATCCGCCGCCGAAGGTGAAAAGACCTATCTTGAGCATCACAAGGAATATCCCGATAAGCTTGCCCGCCCTGTTTTTTTTCATATCAGCCCCCATTTTCGCAAAATTCGCAAAAAAAATCTATGTGGTAGTATTATAGCACTTGACAACCGATTTGTAAAATAGTATAATCTGATAAAGTTGATAACCGATAAGCTATGAGGTGTCCTTATGACCATACGCCATCTTAAAATGTTTGCCGCCGTGTGCGAATACGGCGGAGTCACACGAGCAGCCGAGGCTCTGCACGTGGCTCAGCCCGTCGTCAGCACAGCGGTCTCAGAGCTTGAAAAATACTACGGCATACGCCTTTTCGAACGGATAAACCAGCGACTCGTCATAACCGAGCAGGGCGGCGAGCTGCTCGTAAAGGCGCGCGACGTGATATCATGCTTTGAGGATTTTGAGGGGCTTGCACGTGAGGACAGCGGAAAACCGCGCGTTCGCGTCGGTTCATCGCTCACGATAGCGCAGACAGGGCTGCCCGCGATAATAAAAAAAATACGCGAAAGATACCCGGCGGTCGATCTTTGCATCGAGGCGAACAAGACCTCGGAAATAGAAGAAGGGATCATGCGCGGCGAGCTTGATTTCGGGATAGTGGAAGACCGCGTGACCTCGGCGGTCATGAAAACGGTACCGCTGACCTCCGACCGCCTTGTTGCCGTATGCTCGCCCGACTATCCCCTGCCCGATGCCATAGGCACCGTCGCACTTGCCGCGCAGCGGCTGCTGCTGCGCGAGACCGGAAGCGCATCGCGCGATTTTCTTGACAGGATATTCACATCGCACCGCGTCGTTGCCGTGCCGGCAATGACTTCGGTCGGCAATTCGGCGCTTATCGCAGCCTGCGCCGTGGGCTTCGGAGTTACCGTGCTGCCTGAGAGCCTTGTCTCGGCCGACATTGCCGCATGCCGCCTGCGCGAGATAAAGATCACAGACGCCGACCTCAGCCGCGATCACTTTCTGATACTGCATAAAAACAAACGGCTCAACGCCGTTCAGGAGGATATTTTCAATATCTGCCGCGGGATATGACCTTCGACATGACACCGGAGAGCAGAAAAAGTCGGGAAAAACGCCGCCGTATCTGCTATAATACAGGCAGACGGAAGGGGGAGACAAATGAACTGGATCACGGGAATACAGCGCGCCATAAACTATATCGAGGATCATGTTGAGGACGATATCGACATCGCGGCAGCGGCGCGTGAGGCTGCATCATCGCCGTTTCACTTTCAGCGTATGTTCAGTATGCTGACGGGCATCACGCTCGGCGACTATATCCGTATGCGCAGGCTGTCGCTTGCGGCCGACGAACTGCGGCGCGGCAACGAAAAGACCATAGACATTGCGCTGCGCTTCGGTTATGACACACCCGAGAGCTTTTCCCGCGCCTTTCAGCGCTTTCACGGCATCACACCGACCGAGGCGCGGCACAGCGGTAACGTCCGTTCATTTTCACGCCTTTCCGTAAAACTTACTTTATACGGAGGTAATCTTATGGACTACAGGATCGAAAAAAGAGATGCGTTCAGCATCATCTGCAAAAGAAAGCACGTAAACAAGCCGGAGGGTACATCGGCAGAGGCGGATATCGCCCCCTTCTGGGCGGAATGCGGCGCAGACGGTACTATCGCAAAACTTCAGAAATACGCAAACTACGACACCCTGCACGGCATTCTCGGCATCTGCTTTTCGGACGAGACGGACGATTCGAGCTTTCCCTACGGCATCGGCGCGGAGTACAACGGTGTTCCGGTGACCGACGCGGGCTTTGAGATCAAGGAGATACCCGCGCACACATATGCGGTGTTCCCCTGCCGCGGCAAAATGCCCGAGGCATTCCGCGACACTTATATGAAGATATGCTCGGAGTTCTTCCCGCAGAGCAGCACATATGAGTACGGCAGCGGAACAGAGCTTGAGGTTTATCCCTCAGCCGACGTTTCGGACCCGAATTACAGCTGCGAGATCTGGATCGCGGTGAACGAAAGAAAAAACTGAATTATTGAGCGGCTGTTGAAAGCGAAATGCTTTCAACAGCCGCTTTTGCGCATTTATCTCACCCTCTCAACACCGTGCCGTTTGCAAGCGTGACGGTGTGACCGCCGAAATTTATCGTGCCGTTGTTCGTAAGGCTCGTCACCGTGCAGTCACCCGTAAGGTTCCATGTGCAGCCCGCGCCGACCGTGACCATGGCGTTATCGGCGACTGCCGTGCCGCCCTCGGCATTTGAAACGATATTCACCGCTCCGGTAAACACCGAACCGTTTTCGAGCGTGAGATCGAGAGTTGATATGCTGTCAACGATAATGTCGCCATCAACGGTCTGAGCGTCGGCGGTGAAAGTCACCTCGGCGCCGTTCTTGCCCGCCGTGCCCCAGCCGTGAGAGGCATTGTTGCCCGCAACACGCAGGAAGGCGCCGGTCCCGTCCTTATTTTCGACCGCAACACCGGACATGCGTATGACCGCATTTGTGTTCGTGACGAATATCATATCTCCGCTGCTGCCGGTGAGCGTTCCGCCCGTCACAGTGAGTGACGACGTGCCGACGTCCGCATCCCCCGACATCGACTGATAAAGCATGATGTTGTGGACGTTTATATCACCGCTCGAGCTTTTTTCGGCTGACATATTGCCAAAAACAGTGCATCCCTCAAGCGTTATCGAATTTTTGCCCTCAATGACCAAAGCCTCGGAGTTTGCGGCTGTCAGAAGCGCGTTTTTAACGGTTATCGAGGCTGTGGAATATACCGCAGGCGAATTATAGCCCGCGCTCGTGTAGCTGCCGCCGTTTACCGTTACCGTTCCGCCGCCACGGTCGGAACGTATCGCCGCAGAGGAATTTCCCGAGGTGCTCACCGTGAGATCGTATGCATTTGTCGTGCCGCCGCCCGTGGTCTGGATGCCGCCGGAATTATCCGCGCTCGTTGTTATCCTCGTGCCGTAAATATTGACCGTCGTCCCCTTGCCGTAGCTGAACACGCCGTTGCCGTTGCGTGCGGCGGAGGTCACAGTGGAGTTTTTGATAGTGACAGTTGCGCCGCCGGTGGCAAGTATTGCCGCGTTCACGCCGTAAAAGTCGCCGTTTTCGGCATTTGAGGTCGCACCTGCCGACTTATCGACGGTAATGCCGTCAAAATCCGCCGTTGCGCCGTCAATGCGCAGCGCGTTTTCGTTGTCTCCGACAGAAGTATAGGAATTCCCCGTATAGCTGCCGTTCTCACTCACGGTGTTGGCGCTGCTGCCCTGATCCACGCTTGCGCCGCCGCCGTTTCCGCCGTCCGGTCTTTGACCGCCGCCCTGCCCTGCCGTTATGACCTCAGCGGACTTCGGCTTTCCGTCCTCGCCGAACCTCACGCACAGCACCTTGCCCGCGGCAAGGTCGGATACGCCGACTGTATTCCTGTTCTCGGTTATCTCAACGCCGTCGAGATCGACGGTAAGCGTTATCCCGCCTGCCGTAAAACCGACGTTCTGCCTCATTCCGGAGTTGCCTTTGTCATCTCCGCCGCCGGGCATTGACGGTGCATTGCCGTCGCCCGCGCCGCCGGGCAGATCCGGCGGTGTTTCACCGCCGCCGGGTTGACCGCCGCTTTCGCCGTCGGGCTTTTCGGGAGGCGTGCCGCCGGCGCTGCCGTCGGGCATATCCGGAGGTGTAAAGTCGCCGCCCGATGCTCCGCCGTCACCGCTTATCTCACCGAGTGTGAGCGTTACCTTTGTTCCGGTTATTTCCGCGATCTCGCCCCATACCGTGCCGAGCGCATAATCCGGCACTCTCTGCCCACAGGCAGAAAGCGAAAGCACGAGCAATGCCGCGCATATAACAGCCAATGTTCTTTTCATGATAAGGTCTCCTTTGCAAATTATTTTTCCCATGCAACACCGTTGCCGTCGAGCGCCGACGGCTGACTGCCGGAGGCTATCTCAGCCGACGTACTGCCGAGCAGCACAACAAGTGCGTTCATTGCCGACGGCATTTTTACCGAAACTATGCCCGAAATGTCGAGATATGAGCCTGACGCAAGATTGAGCGTTGCCTTTTTGCCGAACGACGAGAAATTACGGCACATGGTCGATTCGTTGCCCATGCCGCCCGAAAGCCCGATGCCGACAACATACCCGCCGGTATAACTGTACCCGCGCTCGGTGTCGATGGAGGAATCCGCTCTGCCGGTCGAAATTATGACGGAGCGCCCGCCCGCAAACAGGATACCGCCGTACTGCGTCCTGCTGTTGGAATCAACACCGTCGCCGCCCGCGAGCACATAAAGCGTGCCGCCGGATATCGTTATCCCGGTACCCTCGGTCGCTGTGGCATTAAGCCCGTCGTCGGAGGATATCACCGACACGCTCCCGCCCGATATTTCGACCGTGTTGCCCTCAATGCCCTCATAGCTGCGGAGCACCGTTATGCTGCCGCCTCCGATCGTAGCCTTCCCGTCGGCGTGCACCGCATCGTCGTTCGACGAAAGCGTAAGAGTGCCGCCTGTGACTGTCACGTTCCCGCTCGGCTTCGCGCCGCTCTCAAGCGTACCGTCATTGTTGGCGTGTATCGCGTCGTCATAAGCATTTATCGTTACAGCGCCGCCGTTTATAACTATTTCGTTGCCTGCTTTTATTCCTTTGGTCGAATGGTCGCCCTTGTCGCTGTTCCCGTCGTTCATGCCGCCGGGACCTCCCGGTCTGCCGCCCATGCCGCCGGGACCCACCGCTGCGGTGGTATAGTTCGTCCACTCAAAGCCGCGGCCGGAAAAGGCTATCGTGTCATAGCTTGCGTTTGGCGTCATCTGCCCCGATGAGCGGTAATATGCCGACGACTGCCCCTGCTCCTGCCCCGAGGTGTAGGCGTAAACGTCCATATAGTCATAGCCCTCCGCGCGCTCGACGGTGTAATAGCAGTAGCTCTGTCTGCCGGAGCCGACCTTTTCGTACTTTCCGTCGGTGTTTACCCAAACGCCCTCTCCGTCGCTGTTATAATAATGCACCGAAAAGCTATAATCGGCAGAGGCGGATCTGATATAATAAGTGTTTCCGGCTACCGCCGTGACCTCCTCGGAATAGTCGGAATATTTATCGGTGTAAATATTCAGCGTACCGTCGGCTATAACAACATCGCACGCCGCATCGATACCGTCGCAGGCTGCATAGATGTTGACGATGCCGCTTTCTATCGTAACGCTCCCCTTCTGCTTGCCCTTCTTTGAAAGAGAGGTGTCGGAGGTCTTTATACCGTCGCCAAGGCGGGATATGAGCGTTATATCTCCCGACGAGACAGTAACGCCGTCGTTGCCCTTAAGAGCGTTATCGACCGCGCTGACATAAAGCGTCAGCTTCTGCACCGCGAGATCGTCTTTTGTGTGGATGCCGTTGTTGCTCGCGGATATCACGCGCAGTATGCCGGCGCCCTTCAGCTTGAGATCGCATTCGGAATACACCGCCGATTTCAGCTCGTCAGCCGCCGCGCGATCGTCGTAAATATAGTTTTCGGTTTCCTTTTTGGCGGAAATATCTGCATTCGCCGCACTTTTTACATACAGCGGACACGCCGTCGAGCTGCCGAGCGTGAATCCCGCAAGCTCTATCACGATATCGTTACCGTCACCCGCGTCAAAGACGAGCGAGCCGTAATAGCTGCCCGAAAGCGTCCATGTCAGCTCATCTGCCGCCTTTGCCGCCGTGAAGGTAAGTGCGCCGCTCGCGCCGTCAATGCTGTACGAGGTCCCCGCCGGCAGCGTGATATCCGCCGCATATACCTTGTCCCCTTCCGGATGCACGACATGAAGCACACCGCCATCCTCAGTCACGTCATACAAAAGCCCGCTCGCGCTCACCGTCCACGCAATGACCACCGGATCGACCGTGCCGTCCGCCCACGCGTATTTTTCGGTGTCGCGCAGCATCACCGTAGCGGTATAACCGCCGACGGCGGTCGCGCGGTTGCCGGTTATCTCCATAAGCGACGCGTCAAAGCCGTCGGGCATAAATTCAAGCTCGCCGCCGGTATATTTCAGCGCCGCGGAGGCTGCCGATGGTTTGACGAGCGCCTCTCTGCCGCTCATATCAACGGTCTCGGGCACCGTTGTCTCCGGCATCCACGGCGCAGTGGCAGCGCCGCTGCCGTCGGACGCGGATGAGGATGAAGTTCCGTCTTCACTGCCGCCGGGTCTGCGGCAGGACGCAAGCGTCGCGGAAAGCGCCAGCGCGCATAAAATTGCCGTTATCCTTTTTGCATTGCCCTCAAAGCTCATCTTTTTCTTCCTCCTTCAGCAGCGATATCTCAAGATTTCCGTTTCTCACACGCAGACTGTCGATGAACTCCTTCTCCGACGCCCCGGCCTTCACCGTCACGCGGTATGTGAGCCTGAAAAGGCTCCCCATATTGGCTGTTCTGACCGCCACCTGCTCACACGCGTCGGTGTATTTGCCGAATATCCCGTCAAACGCACCGGAATAGTCAAGATCCTCGGGGACAGTCATTTTCAGTATCCGAGTGCGGTCACTCGCGCTCCTGCGCCGAGCGGCGCAGTTGCATATCATAACGATAGCACACATTATCACGGTGAAAAGCACCGCATATGCGATATACCCGACACCGACGATAAGACCCGAACACATCGCCATAAAGATCATACTGATCTCCTTGGCGTTGCCCTGCGCCGAGCGGAAGCGAACGAGCGAAAATGCGCCCGCCGTCGCCACACCGACGCCGATATTGCCGTTTACCATCATTATCACGACGGCAACCACTGCGGGAAGCATGATGAGCGCCGTGCGAAAGCTGCCGCTTGCACGATTTTTGAAGGAATAAGCCGCAAAATACATGATTCCCGTCACGAGCGCCGCACCGACGCACAAAATAAAGCTGCGGACAACGACCGACGACGCCGCGTCTCCGCTGAAAATACTGCCGAACAGATCAGGCATAGATCTCACATCTCCTTACATTTTTATTTTCCGATATTACCGAATCGGTATACGCCCTGCCGTATTTTGAAAAGGACGTCGGATATATCTTCTCACGCGCAAGCACCTCCGAGAGCCACAGGGGAACGGCTCCGGCTATCTTAAGCTCCATGAGCACCGTCCCCGGCGCAAGTATCGGGCTTCCGTACACTCCCGCCGCAAGTCCGACATCCTCCGTGCGCCACAGTATGTCGGTGTCAAAGGTGATGCGCAGATCGCGGTCGTCGGCTCCGAAAAACGCCTCCCGCGCATATGAAATGAACATTGCGGGGTAAAGCGTACCGTAAAATTCCATGAAATACGCGATCTCGCGCGTTATCTGCGAATACGGATGCGGCTGTTCGATAAACTTCAAGGCAGCGTCATATGTCATATCCGCGCGCCGCTTGTAGACCACCGCATCGTATTTCTTTTTAAGCTCAAGAAAGACCTTGCTGTCCCCGTGCGGCGTACCGTAGCTGCGCAGCCGCATTTTCTCCTTGTACGGCGGCTTTTCGAGCGAGCGACGGATGATCCGGTGATCCGGTGTGTCGTAATAGACATTGCAGACCGTGCTTCTGCCGTACTCATCGCCGACCGTCCTGCCCTCCATGGCACGCCGCACCGCCGAGTACCGCCGACTGTCGAGCAGATATTTTATCTCATACCGCTTGAACTGATTCTGTATTTCCACCGTTATCCCCCTCCCTGTAACCTCATTATAAGCGACCAAACTAAAACGAAATTAAAAAAACGACCTTTCCGAAAAAAGATCGTTTTTTATTTTCTGCTTTGTCAGAGCGTGACCGTAAACACCGCCGTACTGCCGTCGGGAGACGAGGCTGCGATCTTTCCGTGATGAGCCGTCACTATCGACTGCGCCACCGAAAGGCCTATGCCGTGCCCGCCGGTCTCGCTGTTGCGCGAGCTGTCAAGACGGTAAAACCGCTCAAAAAGCATACCGAGATCGCCGCGCGGCAGCCCCTCGGCGCTGTTCGTGACAGTGATCCTTTTGTTTTTGCCCGCGCTCTTAACGGTCACCGACACATCGCCGCCGTCGGGAGAATACTTGAAGGCGTTGTCGAGCAGGATGCAGAACAGCTCGCGTATCATCCCCATATCGCCGCAATACGAAAGATTTTTTTCGATATCGCAGGTAAGGTGCTTTCCGCGAGATCCCGCTATCGCAAAATACGGTCGCACCGCCGCCTCCGCCACCTCCGAAAGCGAAAAATCCGTCATAACGATTCGGCTGCCGCCCTCATCGGCTTTTGAAAGAAAGACCAGCTTGTTCGTCAGCTCGGTAAGCCTGCCGACCTGCTCCTTTATTGTAGCCGTCCACTCGTTTTCTCCGCTGTTGTACTCAATTATTTCGCAGCTCGCACCGATAACGGTCAGCGGCGTTTTAAGCTCGTGACTTGCATCGGTGATAAAACGCTTCTGTTTTTTGTACATTTCCGCAAACGGTCTCATTATTATGCCGGAAAAGATAACGACGAGTATGAAGACCACACAAAGCCCCGCCAAACTGACGACCGCACTTGCCAAAAAAAACTCGCGCCACGTGTCAAGGCTGCGTCCGCAATCAAGAAAGATGTACATCGTGCCGCCGTTGTCGGCATCCGTCGCAAGGTACTTGTAATTTTCAATAAATCCCGACTTCTTGCCGGATCTGAACAGAGACGCGGCATAATTCTCGGCTTCCCCGGAATCGACTGCTGCTATCTTGTCTGTGTTCACGGCGAGCGTGTTCCCATCGCCGTCGAGCGTTACCGTAAAAAACCGCGTCTCATACGGCGCCTCGGGCGACATTTTTCCCGGCATTCTTCCCGGCTGCGGGTCGCCGCCGTTCATATCCTTTGGCGGCATATCGTTTCTTGTATCCTTTGCATTGTCCCGCATCGGGAACTTCCCGTCGTTGATCTCAAGCAGGTGCAGCGTCTCGTCTGCGCTCCTGTTTATATCAACATAGTTATGGATATTGATAAATCCGATTATCGTCACCAGCACCAGCGCCGTAGCGCACATCGCCACGGTTATAAACTTGATCCGCAGTTTTTTAAGCATTTCCGCACTCCAGTGTGTAGCCGATATTCCTCACGGCTTTTATCGTAACGCGGGAGCCGAGCAGCTTCAGCTTTTTGCGCAGATATGAGATATACGTCCACACAACATTTATCTCCGCGTCGCTGTCGAGCCCCCAGATGGCATCCATAAATCTCTCCGCCGATATAACGCGCGAAGGATCTCTCATGAGCATCTCCATGATCTGAAATTCCTTTGCCGTGAGCGCAAGCTTGCCGCCTGCCGACGAAAGCTCAAAGCTCGCGCGGTCGAGGCGCAGGTCGCCGTATACGAGCGAATTGTCGCCCTCGCCGCCCTGTCTGCGCGTGATGGCGCGCAGCCGCGCCAAAAGCTCCTTTGTGACGAACGGCTTTGTAAGATAATCGTCAGCCCCGCAGTCAAGCCCCGCGACCTTGTCGTCAACGTCGCTTTTTGCCGTCAGAAGCAGCACGGGGACCTTGTTCCCCGCTGCGCGTATCGTGCGCAGCACCTCAATGCCGTCTACCTTCGGCATCATTATGTCAAGGATGACTCCGTCATATGCTCCGCACGCAAGATAATCGAGCGCGTCGGCGCCGTTGTACACGGCATCGACCGTATAACCGCTGTGCCTGAGTATCGTAACGAGCACATTCGACAGCGCTCTCTCATCCTCCGCAAGTAAAAGCTTCATTTTTTCCACCTCCCGTAATACTATACCGCGCAAACCTTAATTACGGTTAAAAAATGCTTCCCGATAAATAAATTATATCACAAACCGCCGCGCTGCGCAATAAAGCACTTAACAAACTGCGCCCCTTGTGATACAATAAGCCCATAAAAATCAAGCTGCCACCGGGCAGCAGAGATGCAAAAGCATCCGCCGCACATCGTTAGGTCTTTGAAGATGTGTCGACGGGTGCTTGTTTTTTTCGGAGGTTCAAATGACGGAAACACTAAAAAAGCTAACGGGCTATTTCTCAAAAGCGGAGATCGCGCTGTGGTGTACATCATGCACGCTCATCATCGCATCCTTCTGCATTTTCGACCGCGCGGAATACATGACGCTCGCCGCATCGCTCATCGGAGTGACCTCGCTGCTGCTCAACGCCAAGGGAAACCCTCTCGGGCAGCTCCTTACGATCATTTTCAGCGTATTCTACGGGATAATTTCGTTTTCCTTCGCTTATTACGGCGAAATGATAACATATCTCGGCATGACCGCGCCTATGGCTGTGTTCGCCCTTGTCATGTGGCTGCGCCACCCGTACAACGGCAAAAGGTCGGAAGTGGCGGTAAACCGCATCAGCGGCAAGGAAGCGATACTTATGCTTTTTCTCGCAACTGCCGTAACAGCGGTCTTTTACTTCATCCTTGATGCGTTCGATACCGCGAACATAGTGCCGAGCACGATATCGGTCACAACAAGCTTTCTTGCGGTATACCTTACCGCAAGACGTAGCGAATATTTCCCGCTCGCCTATGCCGCAAACGACATCGTGCTCATCGTCCTGTGGACGCTCGCCGCAATGAGCGACATATCCTACATTTCTGTCGTGATATGCTTTGCAATGTTTCTTGCCAACGACATTTACGGCTTCATAAACTGGTCGCGCATGAAGCGGCGGCAGAATGCATAACCTCATAAATAAAAAAACCGTGTGTTGAAAAACTCAAAATGAGTTTTTCAACACACGGTTTTTATGTTCCAGCTCAGTGCAGCATTGCCGCGCCGACGATGCCCGCATCGTTGCCGAGCTTTGCAATGCGGATCTCGGTCTCCGAAACGATACCGCCGCCGTACTGCTCTTTGCGCACCATCGGGATCAGCGGCTTCAGAAGGAAGTCTCCCTCGTTGGATATCCCGCCGCCGAGAGAGATGACCTCGGGCTGGAATATGTTCACTATGTTCACAAGTCCGCAGGCGAGGTAGTAGACGTACATTCTGAACACCTCGGCTGCCGCCTCATCGCCCGCGCGCATCGCGTCGCAGGCGGTGCGACCGTTGATTTTGCCGCGCTCGCGCGCTATATCCTCAATAAGGGTCTTTCTGCCCTTGAGACGGCATTCTTCAAGCTTTTCACGCGTCATATTGATAAGCGCCGTCGCGGAGCTGTAAGCCTCCCAACAGCCGAGTCTGCCGCAGGAGCACTGCCGCCCGCCGGCAGCTATAACGATATGCCCGAGCTCGGCTCCCGCATTGTTGAAACCGGTGAGTATGCGGTTGTTGATTATAACACCGCCGCCGACGCCCGTGCCGAGCGTTATCATGACCGAATCGGATGTTCCCTTTGCCGCGCCCGCAACAGCCTCGCCCCATGCGGCGGCGTTCGCGTCGTTGGCAATATGGACCTCAACATTTCCGAGACGCTCCCTTATGAGAGCGGCAAGCGGAAACTTTCTGAACGGCAGGTTGTTGGCGTATTCGACGCGCCCTGTGGCATCGTCGGCGATACCGGGAGACGCAACGCCCACCGATGCGATCTCAGTCATCGGGACGCCCTTTGCGGCGGCGACACGGCGGCAAAGCTCTGCCATATCATCAACGATAGCTTCGGGCGCACGTTCAGACAGCGTCGGCATACTCTGTTTTTCGATAATGCTCATGCTTTCATCAACAAGTCCGACGGCGATGTTTGTACCGCCAAGGTCAATTCCGATTCTGTACATTATTATCCTCCCGCCGCGCAACGGTATCGTTTGTTCAATCCGTCCGCGGGCACATCTGTCTACGAACAATATTATAGCGCACTGTTCGCCATCTGTCAAGCGGAAAACTCAATTTTTTCGGCATTTGCGCAACTGATTTTTTCAGAAAAACGCAACTTTGGGTTGCACATTTACTTAAAAACGCAAGCGACTGCGCCGTGTGGCGCAGCCGCTGTAAAAGGCTATTGTTATGTACTCTTTTTAGTTCTCTTTGCGAACAGCCTTGAAGGTGATGCCAGTACCCATAACGGCAACTGCTGCGACGATCATAACGATGACCGCTCTGTTGTCGCCGGTAGAGGGAGAGCCTGTCGAGCCGCCGGTAGAACCACCGGTCGAACCGCCTGTTGAACCGCTGTCTGCGCAGAGCTTAACGCCCTTGTATAGCTTGAAATCCTTGGCAGTAATGCTGGTGTTATTTACATTGTATACATAGAAGACAATACCGATCTTGGTCGAGGTGTCCAGTTCTTTGGCAGTGCATTCACGCTTGTCAAACAGTTCACCGTTGAAGTATACGGAATAAGTATAACCCTCAATAACGATAGAGAAACGTGCATAACCGTCTGCATTGGCATTTTCGGCAGCCTTAAAATCAAATGTTGCATACGCTTTGCCATCGCATTTAAGCTTACCGTCAACCATTACCGTACCTTTAATTTTGCTGCCGGCCTTGACAAGTGTCATGTGATTCTTATCATTTCTTCCGCCGTACCAACCGAAAAGGTTCTTGTATGTCTTGCCGTCTTCGTTGGCATTGAAGTAGACACCGGCATTTGTACCGGTGAGCTTTACCTTACCGGTAAGCGTATAATTTTTGCCTTCGCCGAGTTCAAGACCTTTGACCTGTCCTCCCCACCAGTATCTTCCGACATCAACATTGTCGTGGGTGATCGTAACTTCCTTACCATCGGCAGAGAATTTAACATCCGCCGTTGTATTTTTATCTGTGTCTCTGCTGATAACATCGGGTGTGTAAGCACCGTCCTTGGCGTTGAACACTACGTCGTAAAGCAGTTCGCCGTCTTTTGCGGCATCATATCCCTTTGCCAGCTCATTTGCTGCGGATGCGGGCAGGCAGAACATTGCCGCGAGCATCAGCGCACAGAGAAAAACCGAGATGATCTTCTTCATGGTAATTCACCTTTCTTTTTATCGGTTCAAGACCGATTTATTAATAAATATTATACCATATCTTATTGTATAAAGCAACACCGTACAGCACCGTGCACAGCCAATTAAATAAGATTTCTATAAAATAATATTATTACGATATCACGTGTATTCAAAAAAACAGCCCGCGGCGGCTCACAGCTTTAGGGCTGCAGGCCGCCGCAGGCTTTAAATATTCCGTTTTACCGTTTACGGTCTATCAATACATTCCGCCGCCGGCGTTCATTGCTGCGTTGGCAGCAGCAGCCGCTGCGGGATCTTCCTTCTGATTCGCAACTACCGACTCGGTGGTGAGTATGGTAGCGGCAATGGAGGCTGCGTTCTGCAGAGCGGAGCGCGTGACCTTGGTCGGGTCAACAATACCCGCGCCGATCATATCGACGTAGGTCTCGTTGTAGGCATCAAAGCCCCAACCGGTCTTGCGTGCGGACAGAATCTTGCTCACGACAACGCCCTCATCAAGACCCGCGTTAGCGGCGATCTGACGTACGGGAGCTTCAAGAGCCTTGAGAACGATGCGGACACCGGTCTTTTCGTCGCCCTCAACGGTCTTGACGAGCTTCTCTACCTCGGGGATAACGTTAAGATAAGCGGTTCCGCCGCCGGGAACGATACCCTCTTCAACAGCGGCACGTGTCGCGTTGAGAGCGTCCTCGATGCGGAGCTTCTTTTCCTTCATCTCGACCTCGGTGGCTGCGCCGACCTTGATGACGGCTACGCCGCCCGCAAGCTTTGCAAGTCTTTCCTGAAGCTTCTCGCGGTCGAAATCGGAAGTGACGTGCTCGATCTCGGCACGGATCTGAGCCACGCGATCCTTAATGGCTTCGCTGTCGCCCGAACCGTCAACGATGATAGTGTTCTCCTTATTGACCTTGACCTGGCGGGCATGACCGAGCTGCTGCATGGTCGTATCCTTGAGTTCAAGTCCGAGCTCGCTCGAAATGACCTCGCCGCCGGTGAGGATAGCGATATCGCGGAGCATTTCCTTTCTCTTCTCGCCGAAGGAAGGAGCCTTGACCGCAACCACGGTGAAGGTGCCGCGCAGCTTGTTCAGAACGATGGTGGTGAGAGCCTCGCCCTCAACATCCTCGGCGATGATAAGCAGCTTTTTGCCTGCCTGAACGATCTTCTCGAGCACGGGCAGGATGTCCTGCACTGCGGAGATCTTCTTGTCTGTGATGAGGATGTAGCAGTCGTCAAGAACAGCCTCCATCTTCTCTCCGTCGGTAGCCATGTAGGGAGAGAGATAGCCGCGGTCGAACTGCATACCTTCAACGACCTCGGAATAAGTCTCGGAGGTCTTTGACTCTTCAACGGTGATAACGCCGTCAGCCGTTACCTTTTCCATTGCGTTTGCAATGAGAGTACCGATCACCTCGTCGCCCGCGGAGATGGTGCCTACGCGTGCGATATCATCGGAGCCGTTGACCTTCTTGGAGCTTGCCTTGAGGCACTCGACAGCGCGGTCGACAGCCTTCTTCATGCCCTTGCGCAGGACCATCGGGTTCGCGCCGGCGGTAACGTTCTTCATGCCCTCGTGGATCATTGCCTGAGCGAGCAGCGTTGCGGTGGTCGTGCCGTCGCCGGCTGCATCGTTGGTCTTTGTGGCAACTTCCTTGACGAGCTGAGCGCCCATGTTCTCGGCGGGATCATCAAGCTCGATCTCCTTGGCGATGGTCACACCGTCGTTGGTGATGAGGGGAGCGCCGTATTTCTTGTCAAGAACAACGTTTCTGCCCTTCGGGCCGAGGGTGATCTTAACTGTGTCGGCAAGCTTGTCAACACCGCGCAGCAGCGCATTTCTTGCATCTATACCGTAATAAATATCCTTTGCCATGGTAAATTATCCTCCAGTTATATTATCTGCACTCAGTCGATAACGGCGAGCACGTCTTTTTCGGAAATAATTGTGTAATCGGTACCGTCAAGCTTTACCTCGGTGCCTGCATACTTGCTGGCGATGACCTTGTCGCCGACCTTGAGGGCAACGGGAACGAGCTTGCCGTCGTCATTGGTCTTGCCGGGTCCGACTGCGATAACTTCTGCGATCTGGGGCTTTTCCTGTGCGGCGGACGTAAGAATGATACCCGCCTTTGTCTTTTCTTCCGCCTCGACGAGCTTGATAACAACTCTGTCAGCCAACGGTTTGATGTTCATTATTATTCCTCCTTGGATTATCCGCTTCATGATCGACCGCGGATCTTTTTTATTCGTACTGGCACTCATTTATCCTGAGTGCTAACTTACGGTTATAATTGTACCACCATAATGGAAAAAATCAAGGGGTAAAAGCGTGAATTAACACTTAATTAACAATTTATTTTAGCACACGCCTTTGTAATTGCCAACTGCGGGCGCGAATATATTATAATGAATCAATATGCGCGCCGCGGCGCGGAAACGGTACGGAAAATGATCGAATTCATAAACACATATGTTATCGGCGCGGCGCTGCCCGCGCTCCTTGCCGCGGCGGGAGTCTTTCTCGGCGTCGGCACGCGCGTGTGGTCGCCGCGTGTTTTCGGCGCCGGTGTGCGCTCGCTTTTTGAAAAAGGACAGACCAATGGTGCGGTATCTCCACTCCGCGCGCTCTCCGTGGCGCTCGCCGGAACGCTCGGCGTCGGCAACATCGTCGGCGTATCGGCGGCGATATGGTGGGGCGGCGCGGGAGCGGTATTCTGGATGTGGCTGTCGGCACTTCTTGCGGCGCCGCTGAAGTATGCCGAAACGGTGCTCGGAGTGAAGTTCAGACGGCGCGACGGCGAAAGGCTGCGCGGCGGTGCGCCGCTTTACATAAAAAAAGCGTTTGCGGAACGCAAGCTACCTCGTCTCGGAGCGTTTCTCGGCGCGCTGTTTTCCCTGCTCTGCATCGCGGACGCGCTCAGCATGGGCTGCGTCGTTCAGGTGAATGCTGTCGCCGGGGCTATGGACGGTGCGTTCGGGCTTGACAGGCGCATATGCGGCATCCTGATGGCTCTTGCAGCATTTGCTATAGCCTCGGGCGGGCTGGGGCGCATATCCGCAGCCTGCGGGGCGCTCGTGCCGTTTATGACCGCGGGATTCACCGTGCTGTCGGCAGCCGCGCTCGTGATACGTGCGCCGGAGCTGCCGCGTGTTTTTCGTGAGGTGATGAGCGGAGCTTTTTCGTTTATAAGCGAAGAGGGCGCGCGTTCGAGCGGCGCGCAGGCGATATTTGCGGGGATAGGTGGTTTTTTCGTCTCCCGTGCCGTGCGATACGGCGTTATGCGCGGGCTGATATCGAACGAGGCGGGCTGCGGGACGTCCCCGCTCGCACACTCGGCAGCCGACACCGACTCGGCAGCAAAGCAGGGCTTTCTCGGTATTGCCGAGGTAGTGGTGGACACCGTTGTTCTCTGCACCGCTACGGCGTTTGTCATTCTTGCAAGCTACGGAGATGTCGCGGTATACGGTGAAAACTCGGTAATGATGACCATAGGCGCCTACACCGCCGCGCTCGGCAACTGGGCAAAGCCGGTGCTTGCCGTCGCGGTGCTGCTTTTCGGCTTTGCGACCGTCGTGTGCTGGGCATATTACGGGCAGGAATGCATCGCCTTTCTCGGGCTTTCGCAAAGGCGTGAGCGCATCGCCGTACGCATTTTCAATATACTTTACGCTGCCTCGGCTTACATCGGAGCCACCTCACCGCCCGGCGGAGTATGGACGCTTGCCGACTTTTCAATAGGGCTTATGACATTTCTCAACATCGCCGCGCTCATCCTTCTGCGCAGATACGTAAAAAATGAGACGGATGGATTCGCCCGCGGATATCATGCGAAAAAATGAGGGCCGGCATGGTCTGCCGCTTCGGGCACGCACACCGCGGCAGTGTACGCACCTTTTATAAAAGGCGGTGTTAAAAATATCGGGGACCCGTCCGACATTTTTGATGGGGCTGTTAAAAACCTTGAGTTTTTAACAGCCCCATTATATACGATCAATATTCAACAAACTCGGTATATCCGTCGTCGGCGAGCTTGGTCTTTTGGAAGCCGACGTTCTTCATGCGCGGTGTAACGAGCACGCGCGCTCCGTCCGCTCTCAGACGGGCGGCATCGGAAAGCATTGCGAGCATTTTTTGCTCGTCCATATTTTTGGATGCAAGGAACGCAACGCTTCTCTCGGCTGCCGGCGGTTCGAATCCGCGGTCGGCAAGCGCCGCCACTATGCGCTCAAAGCCGAGCGAAAAGCCGCACGCAGGGGTCTTTTGCCCCGAGAACTTGGCAAGCATCTCATCGTATCTTCCGCCGCCGCCGACGGAATATCCGTAACCGTCCATGCTTATCTCAAAGATCGTGCCGGTATAATAGGACATTCCGCGCACGAGCGTAGGATCGAATTTAAGGCTGCATCCGCCTGCGGTCGCGGCTGTGGCGCAGCGCATTATGCTCTCAAGCGACGCAGCTATATCCGCACCGTTGCCTCCAAGACGGTCGGCTGCGAACTCGGAAACGCTCACGGCGTCGCAATTTTCGTAAAGCGCGACGTATTTTTCGACCGACGCTTCATCAAAGCCCTCTTCGACCAGCTCGCGCTTCACGCCGTCAAGCCCGATCTTGTCCATCTTGTCAAGCGTGATAAATACCTTATCGCAATCCTCGGGCTTGAATCCGCAATAATCCGCGCAGACCTTGAGCAGGCGGCGGTCGTTTATGCGGACGGTGAAATTGTCAAAGCCCAGCTCGCGCAGCACACCGGTCGTCGCCGATATGAGCGTGATCTCGGCAAGCTGAGTGGAATCGCCGAGTATATCTATATCACACTGTGTAAACTGACGGAAGCGCCCCTTCTGCGGGCGGTCGGCGCGCCAGACATTGCCGATCTGCATTGCCATAAAGGGCGACGGCAGCTTTGCCTGATTGTTGGCATAGTATCTTGAGAGCGGGACGGTAAGGTCATAGCGCAGACCGCTGTCGCAAAGCTCTGCGTCGTTTCCGGCAGCCTCATTCAGCTTTTCGCCGCGCTTCATGATCTTGAATATAAGCTTTTCGTTGTCGCCGCCGTTTTTGCCGGTGAGGTTTTCGATGTGCTCGACCGCAGGGGTCTCGATCATTGAAAATCCGCTTTTTTCATACGCGCGGATTATAACGCCCTTTACATATTCGCGCAGTCTCGTCTCGCGCGGTAGATAATCGTTCATGCCCTTTGTCGGGGTCTTTATAAGCTGCATTTCACTTTTCCTTTTCCCCGCACCGGCGGGGCTTTTATTTTATGTGATATATTATACATTATAAGCAGCCGAATGTCAATCTTTCGGGTAAAAAAAGCCCCACGGGTAGGCATTACGCTTTCCCGTGGGGGGAGGCGACCTTTACAGGGCTCTGCGACGGATCATTCCGCCTTTGCGTCCTCGGTCTTCTCTTCAGCCTTGGCTGCTTTCTTCTTGCTCTTTTCGTCGACCTTCTCGTCAACACTCTTGGTCAGAGTGATGAGAGCCATCTCGGCTGCGTCGCCGCGACGGGGACCGAGCTTGTAAATAGCGGTGTAACCGCCGTTTACGTCGGCATAGAGGGGTGCTATCTGTGTGAACAGCTTAGCGACAACATCCTCCTTGGTGATATAAGCAAGAGCGGCACGGCGGCTCGCAAGTGTATTGTTTTTGCCGAGAGTAATCATCTTCTCAGCCATCGCGCGAACTTCCTTCGCACGGGTGAGAGTAGTCTCGACCTTACCGTTCTCGAGCAGATATGTCACAAGTCCGCGAAGCATCGCGTTTCTGTGAGCAGTGGGTCTGCCGAGCTTTCTGGTTCCGGGCATCTTATGCTCCCTCCTTAATGTTTCTTTTCGTTTCGCTGTTACCTATGCGCCGACGCTCATTCTTCGTCCCGGCGCAGGCCGAGACCGAGCGACTGGAGCTTTTGGGTAACTTCCTCAAGCGACTTCTTACCGAGGTTACGCACCTTGATCATTTCTTCCTCGGAACGGCTGACAAGATCCGAAACCGTGTCGATTCCGGCGCGCTTCAGACAGTTGAAGCTGCGGACGGACAGGTCAAGATCCTCAATGGTCATCTCAAGAACCTTCTCTTTGGGGCTTTCGCCGCTAATAACCATTATTTCAGCGTTCTTTGCTTCATCCGACAAATCCACAAACAAGTTGAGATGCTCGTTGAGAATCTTGGCGCCGAGTGAAATCGCTTCTTTTGCAGTTATCGTCCCGTTTGTAAGGACTTCGAGCGTCAGCTTGTCGTAATCGGCAATGTTGCTGCCGACACGTGTATTTTCAACATTGTAGCTGACGTTGTAAACAGGCGTGTAGATCGAGTCGGTGTAGATAAGACCTATGGGCGCCGTTACATTGGGACCGTATGCCTCTGCATGGATGAGCTTGTTGCGTTCCTGCGACACATAGCCGCGGCCGCACTCAAAGGTAAGCTCAACAAACAGATGCCCGCCCTCAGACAGCGTTGCAAGGTGATGATCTGCATTGAGGATCTCGATATCAGAATCCTGCTTGATATCGCCCGCAACTACCTCGCGGGGGCCTGTCACGTCAAGAATGACGGTCTTGGGCGCCGAGGTGTGCAGCTTTGCAACGATACCTTTTACATTAAGAACAAATTCGGTCATGTCCTCGGTCATGCCGGGAACAGTTGAGAATTCGTGAAGGACGCCGTCTACCTTGATGGAGGTCACGGCAACGCCGGGAAGCGAGCTGAGAAGCACACGTCTCAGCGAGTTTCCGAGGGTTATGCCATAACCGCGCTCAAGCGGCTCTACCACAAATTTGCCGGATCTGCCGTCTTCGCTCAGGTTTACCGTCGCAATATTGGGCTTTTCTATTTCAATCATTCCAAATATACCCTCCAACTATAATTTTCAGCTTGCGTTTCTAGTTAATGCGCAATTGTTGATGCCGAATATATCTCCGCCGCCGATGTCGGTCCCGGCGTGCCGGAGAAATACTTCGGCTGCCGGTATTACTTGGAATAAAGCTCGACGATAAGCTGCTCGTTGAAGCTCTGCTCGATATCGTCTCTTACGGGGAGCGCAACTACCTTTGCGGCAGCGTCGTTTGCGTTGAGTTCGAGCCACTTGGGAGCGCTCAGCTTCTGCATGGACTCGATGAAGTTCTTCATTCTCTCGCTCTTACGGCTGTTCTCGGCTACACTTACGACATCGCCGACTCTCAGACGGTAGGAAGGAATGTTGACTTTCTTGCCGTTGACAAGGATGTGACCGTGCAGAACGATCTGGCGGGTCTCCTTGCGGCTGTCGCCGATGCCCATTCTGAACACGGCGTTGTCAAGTCTGCGCTCGAGAAGTACGAGCAGGTTCTCACCGGCCATACCCTCAAGGCGGTCAGCTTCACGGAAGTAGTTGTTGAACTGCTTCTCGAGAAGACCGTAATATCTCTTGACTTTCTGCTTCTCACGAAGCTGCATGCCGTACTCTCTCTGTTTCTTTCTGGCGGCGCCGTGCTGACCGGGAGCAACAGGTCTGCGCTCAAACGCGCACTTATCGCTCATGCAGCGCTCACCCTTAAGAAAGAGCTTGGAACCTTCTCTGCGGCACATCTTGCAGGCAGAGCCAATATATCTAGCCATTCTCTGGATCCTCCTCTAATGTGTTTTCATCAAACGCGGCGGCGTTTGGGCGGACGGCAGCCGTTGTGAGGAACGGGGGTCACGTCCTTGATCATTGTGATCTGGAGGCCTACGGTCTCAAGGGCACGGATGGCGGACTCACGTCCCGATCCGGGACCTCTGACGTACACCTCGACCGACTTCAGACCGTGCTCGATGGCAGCCTTTGCGGCAGTCTCGGAAGCGGACTGAGCAGCAAACGGAGTGGACTTTCTGGAGCCCTTGAAGCCGAGCTCGCCGGCAGATGCCCACGAAATAGCGTTGCCGTCCATGTCGGTTATGGTAACGATGGTATTGTTGAAGGTCGCACGGACGTGCACCTGACCGTACTGTATATTCTTACGTTCGCGGCGCTTTTTGATGACCTTCTTGGCAGAAACATTAGCCATTTCTTATGCTCCTTTACTTCTTCTTGTTCGCTATGGTCTTCGCCGGACCTTTGCGGGTTCTTGCATTGGTCTTGGTTCTCTGACCTCTCACGGGCAGACCTTTTCTGTGTCTTACACCGCGGTAGCAGTTGATCTCGACCAGGCGCTTGATATTGAGAGCGACATCGCGGCGAAGGTCACCCTCGACCACGTAGTTGTTCTCGATCTCGTCACGCAGTTTGGCGATCTGCTCTTCGGTAAGGTCCTTGGCGCGGGTATCGGGGTCAATGCCCGTCTTCTCAAGGATATCGTTGGCGCTCTTGCGGCCTATACCGTAGATATAGGTAAGGGCGATCTCGACGCGCTTCTGATTAGGAATATCAACACCAGCTATACGAGCCATTCTGTTTGATCCTTTCTTCTACTGTGTTTGTGCTCAACCCTGACGCTGCTTGTGCTTGGGGTTTTCGCATATGACCATTATACGGCCATGTCTTTTGATGATCTTGCATTTTTCGCAGATCTTCTTAACGGATGGCTTTACTTTCATTTATCTGACCATACCTTTCTGATTTTTTGAAACGAACGATATCATTTCGCACGCCAGGTAATGCGTCCCTTGGTAAGGTCGTAGACCGAGACCTCGACGGTCACACGGTCGCCCGGCAGTATTCTGATATAGTTCATCCGCAGCTTGCCCGAAATGTGGGCGGTCACGATATGACCGTTCGGAAGCTGCACCTTGAATACCGTATTCGGCAGAGCGTCGATAACGGTACCCTCAAACTCGATTACATCATCCTTCGGCAAGTTCCTTCTCCTCCTCGTTCATAATCAGACGACCGTCAGGATAACGGGACCGTCCTCGGTGAGAGCCACCGAGTTTTCGTAGTGTGCCGAAAGAGTTCCGTCTGCGGTCTTTACCGTCCAGCCGTCGCTCATCTCGCGCACATCGGGGCGTCCCATATTCACCATCGGTTCGATCGCCAGCGTCATGCCTGTGCAAAGACGCACGCCGCGCCCGGCAGTGCCGTAGTTCGGGACCTCGGGATCCTCGTGAAGCTCGTGCCCCACACCGTGTCCGACATATCTGCGGACAACGGAGAATCCTTCGGCCTCCACGCAGCTCTGTACCGCATGACCGATATCACCTATGCGTTTTCCCTCGCGGAACTGTTCGACTCCGCACCGGAAGCTGCGCTCGGTTGTTTCGATCAGCCTTTTTACATCCTCGCTGACGCTGCCGACGGGGATCGTGCGCGCCATATCTCCGGTATAACCGTGATAAAACGCACCGACATCGATCTTTACGATGTCACCCTCGAAAAGGATCTTCTTTTTTGAGGGGATACCGTGTATGACCTCGTCATTGATGCTTATGCACGCGCTTCCGGGGAATCCGCCATAGCCGAGAAAAGTCGGCTTTGCACCGTGGCTTTCGATGTAATGGCGGATTACGCGGTCGATATCCAGCGTACTGATGCCCTCGCGGATCATTTCGATCGCCTTTGCCATTGCCTCGGCAGTGATGCGGCAGGCATCACGCATTTCGGTTATCTGTTCTTTGCTTTTGATAGGAATCATGTTACTTGCCCACCGCAGCCAATGCTTTCTCGACAAGCGCGGTCGTATCCTCGACCTTTTCCTGTCCCTCGACACGGATGAGAAGTCCGCGACGATCGTAGAAATCAAGCAGCGGTTCGGTCTGCCTGTGATAAGTTTCAAGGCGTTTGGCAACAGTCTCGGCTGCATCGTCATTGCGGATGACGAGCGGCTTGCCGCACTTGTCGCACTTACCTTCTTCCTTCGGGGGGAGATATTCGGTATGATAGGACATTCCGCATTCGCAAACGCGGCGTCCGCTCATACGGCGGATGATCTTTTCGTCGCTCACCTCAATGGAGAGGACTGCGTCGATATGCACACCCATGCTTTCAAGTGCCTCTGCCTGAGCGATCGTACGCGGGAAGCCGTCGAGGATGAAACCGCGACGGCAGTCATCGGAAAGAAGATAATCTCTCACGATGCCGTTTACGACCTCGTCGGGCACGAGGGCGCCGGCGTCCATAAAGGACTTTGCCTTAACGCCCAGCTCTGTGCCCGCCTTGATAGCTCCGCGGAGAATCTGTCCTGTCGAAATGGCGGGGATACCTTCTCTCTTGGAGATAAGCTCAGACTGTGTGCCCTTGCCGGCTCCGGGGGCTCCCATTATAATCAAATTCATAACGTTCCTCCGTATGCTTTTCAGGGGTCGGCGATCAACCGAATATACCTCTTGCCTTGGAGCCGCTGTAGTTGCGAAGTGCAACCTGCGCCTCGAGATCGTGTACGGTCTCTATCGCCACACCGACAACGATGAGCAGCGAGTTGCCGCCGAATGCAAGGTTGGAGATCGGGAAGCCCGATGTCAGCCCCGCACCCTTGAGCAGGCTGTTGATTATCGTGACGAGCATTGGAAGACCGGCGACGATGCAGAGGAAGATAGCGCCGATGATGGTTACTCTGTTGAGTATCTTGCTGATATAGGTGACGGTAGGTCTGCCCGAACGGATGCCGGGAATCGAACCGCCATTCTGCTGAATGTTGTTTGCAACTTCGACCACATTGAAGGATATCATGATGTAGAAGAAGGAGAAAGCAACGATGAGTACGAGATAGATGAGCAGGTAGAACCAGGTGTCATAGCTGAACCATGCGGAAATCTTGGTGAGCACCTTGCTCTTCGGGAAGAAGCCCGCAAGAGTTGCCGGAATGGATGCGATGGAGCTGGCAAATATAACAGGCATAACGCCCGCCATGTTCATCTTAAGGGGCAGGTTGGACGACTGACCGCCGTACATCTTGCGTCCGACCACGCGCTTTGCGTACTGGATCGGTATTCTTCTCTCGGATTCGGTGAACCAGATGATGAATACGATGATGGCGAATGTGATGACGACAGTGAGGATAGAGAAGATAAGTCCCAGCCAGCTGAAGCCCTTGAAGCCGCCTGCCGTAAAGGTCATGGTCCATACCTCGGAGATGAGGGAAGGAACACCGGAGACGATGTTGGCAAAGAGTATCATCGAGATACCGTTGCCGATACCGTACTGGTTGATCTTTTCGGAGAGCCACATGATGAGAGACGCGCCGCCGCAATAGCAGGCAACTATGACCATCTTTGCAAACCAGTTGGCGTCCTCAACGAGCCAGTTGTTGGCGCTCAGAAGCGACATATAACCGTATGCGGTTATAAGCGCAAGAGCGACAGTAGTGTAGCGGGTGATGGCAGTGATCTTTTTCTGTCCTTCGTCGCCGTCCTTTGCCATACGCTCAAGAGCGGGAATGGCAACGGTCAGCAGCTGGATAACAATCTGTGCGGTGATGTAGGGCGATACGGAAAGAGCGAACAGAGTCGCCTTGCCGAATGCATCGCCGGAGAACCAGTTCAGGTATTCGAATATCGAACCTGCAAAGGCGTCACCGCTGGCAAGAAGTGAGGATGTTACATAGGGTACGGGGATTTGCGCGCCGAGACGGTAGAGCAGAATGACCATGACGGTGAAAAGCATTTTTCTTCTCAGGTCATCTATCTTCCAGGCGTTTTTAAAGGTCGCAAACATCCTTATACCTCCTCTACGCTTCCGCCTGCCGCTTCAATTTTTTCTTTGGCGGCAGCAGAGAATTTCACCGCCTTCACAGTGAGCTTCTTGGTGAGCTCACCGCCGCCGAGAACCTTGAGTCCGTCGTTTTCCTTGCGGACGATTCTCTTCTCCATCAGAGCGTCGAGGTCAACGACTGCTCCGTCTTCAAAAACGTTAAGTGCCTCAACGTTGACGTTGGAGTAAACGGTCTTGAATTTTTTGTTTGTAAAGCCTCTCTTGGGAAGCTGACGGTAGATCGGGAACTGACCGCCCTCAAAACCGGGACGTACACCGCCGCCGGAACGGGCGTTCTGACCCTTGTGACCCTTACCTGCGGTCTTGCCGTTGCCGGAACCGGCGCCTCTGCCCTTGCGGAAGCTGTCCTTTACGGAACCGGGAGCGGGAGAGAGTTCATGAAGTTTCATTATTTGTCCTCCTTTACGTCTTCAACCTTGACGAGGTGCGAAAGAATTCTTACCTTGCCGTCAAGAACAGCGCCTTCCTCATGGATGATGCTGTCGCCTACGCGATGCAGACCGAGAGATGCGGCAGTTGCCTTCTGGTGAGGCTTGCGGGCGATAAGGGATCTGACAAGTGTTACTTTTTTCATTTCGCTGCGCCTCCCTTTACTTCGTCCGGCGTGAGGTCACGGCTCTTTGCCACCTGCTCGACAGAGCGGAGCGACTTGAGACCTTCCATCGTAGCCTTGACGACGTTGATCGGGTTGTTGGAACGCAGGCACTTGGCGCGGATGTTGCTGACACCGGCAGCCTCGAGCACCATTCTGACCTTGGAGCCGGCGATGATACCGGTACCGGGGGCAGCGGGCTTCAGGAGCACCTTGCCGGCGCCGTAAACGCCGAGTACTTCGTGCGGGATGGTCGTTCCCTTAAGGGAAACGGTGACCATATTCTTCTTTGCGTCCGCAATTCCCTTGCTGATAGCCTCGGGAACCTCGGCAGCCTTTCCAAGTCCTACGCCGACATGACCGTTACCGTCGCCCACGACCATGAGCGCGGCAAAACGGGCAACACGACCACCTTTAACGGTCTTGGAAACACGGTTCAGGGCAACGAGGTTTTCGATATACTCTTTTTCCTCGTAATTGTTGTTTCTGAATGCCATAGTTTTCTCCTTGAATGTTCAATTAGTTGAACAGTGTATAAACCGGACTCAGCCAGAAGGCTCAGAACTTCAGGCCGCCCTCGCGGGCACCGTCAGCCAGTTCCGATACACGTCCGTGATAAAGATAGCCGCCGCGGTCGAATACGACTTCGGTGATACCCTTCTCAGCTGCTCTTTCGGCAAGAGTCTTACCGACTCTCTTCGCAGCTTCCTTGTTGCTTCCGCCTTCAAAATCCTTCTCGTAAGAGGATGCCGAGGCAAGAGTCACGCCCTTGACGTCGTCAATGATCTGAGCGGAAATGTTAGCGTTTGAGCGATACACAGCCAGACGCGGACGCTCCGAAGTGCCCGAGATCTTGGCTCTGACCCGAATATGTCTTTTAAGACGGGCAGCGTTTTTATTCTTTTTGGAAACCATCTGTGCTCACTCCTTTCATTATTTACCGGTCTTACCGGCTTTGCGGCGAACCTTTTCACCGGCATAGCGGATGCCCTTGCCGTGATAAGGCTCGGGGGGTCTCTTGCCGCGGATGACCGCAGCGGTCTGACCGACGAGCTGCTTGTCGGCGCCCTTTACAACGATGGTGATCGGGGCTGCCTTTTCGTTCACTTCGAAGGTGATGCCTTCGGGCTCAGCAACGGTGAGAGCCGCCTGGGGCATACCGTTTACGAGCGAGTGACCGACATAGAGAAGCAGATTCTTGCCCTGCATGGTAGCTCTGTAACCGGTACCGTTGATCTCAAGGGTCTTCTGGAAACCTTCGGTCACACCTACGACCATATTGTGGATAAGGGCGCGGGTAAGACCGTGAAGGCTTCTGTCTTCCTTCTCATCGGTGGGGCGGGACACGTGAAGGTGACCGTCCGCGATCTCGAGCTTCATTCTGGGGTCGAATTTCTCGGTAAGGGTTCCACGGGGACCCTTGACAGTAACGAGGTTTTCCTCGCCGATGGTAACAGTAACGCCGGCGGGAATAACAACAGGCATTCTTCCTATTCTTGACATATCTCTGCCTCCTTACTCACCATACAAAGGCAAGCACTTCGCCGCCAACATTCTCTTTGCGAGCCTGTTTGTCGGTCATGATGCCCTTGGAGGTGGATACGATGGCGATGCCGAGTCCGTTCATTACGCGGGGCATTTCTTCGCAGCTTGCATAGATACGAAGACCTGGCTTGGATACTCTGCGGATACCGCGAAGGACCTTCTGCTTGTTGCCCTGGTACTTGAGCGTGATGCGGATAACGCCCTGCTTGCCGTCCTCAATGGTCTCGTAGCTCTTTACATAGCCTTCCTTGACCAGGATCTCGGCGATAGCCTTTTTCATGTTGGATGCCGGAATGTCCACAGTCGCGTGCTTCGCATCGTTCGCGTTTCTGATTCTTGTGAGCATATCGGCAATTACGTCTGACATTTGCATTGCTTTTTTCCTCCATTGCAAGTTCATTTATCTTGCTGCCGTGCGTCCACGGCGGCGTATCGGCGGTTAAATCGGGCGCGTAGCTTGATTTCCTTCCGATAGTGTGGGGTTCAACGGGTCGTGCCGGCTCCCGCACGGGGAGCCGTGCAATTACCAGGATGCCTTCTTTACACCCGGGATCTCGCCCTTGTAAGCGAGGTTACGGAAGCAGATACGGCAGATCCCGTATTTGCGGAGATAAGCATGAGGACGACCGCAGATCTTGCAGCGGTTGTAACGGCGAGTCGAGAACTTCGGCTCTCTCTGCTGCTTGATAATCATTGATTTCTTCGCCATTTTATCTTACCTCCTATTAGTTTTCCGCAAAGGGAGCACCCATTGCTTTGAGAAGCTCACGGGCTTCCTCATCGGTGTGAGCGGTGGTCACGAAGCAGATATCCATACCGCGGATCTTATCGACCTTGTCGTATTCGATCTCGGGGAATATGAGCTGCTCCTTGAGTCCGAGGGAGTAGTTTCCTCTGCCGTCGAAAGCGTTGGGGTTGATGCCCTTGAAGTCGCGTACGCGGGGCAGTGCGAAGTTGAAGAGTCTGTCAACAAATTCGTACATTCTGTCGCCGCGGAGCGTGACCTTGGCGCCGATCTTCATGCCCTCACGGACCTTGAAGTTAGCGACCGACTTACGTGCGTAGGTCGGAACGGCCTTCTGACCGGTGATGAGGGTCAGGTCGGCGATAACGCTGTCGATAGCCTTGGAGTTTTCTCTTGCATCGCCGCAGCCGACGTTGAGAACGACCTTGTCGAGCTTCGGGATCTGCATGGGGCTCTGGTACTGGAATTTCTTCTGAAGAGCGGGTGCTACCTCGCTCCGATAGAGGTCTTTAAGTCTAACCGTATATTCAGCCATTGTCTGTTACCTCCATCAAAGTTCCTTGCCGCATTTTGCGCAAACGCGGATCTTTTTGCCGTCCTTGACGGCGGACTTCACTCTTACGCCCTGACCGCAGTTAGAGCAGTAAAGAGCGACCTTTGAGGCGTAAATTGCGCCCTCGGCGTCGATGATCCCGCCGGTATCACCCTGCTTGCGGGGCTTTACGTGCTTGTGGATCCTGTTTACGCCTTCAACGATAACTTTGTCTTCCTTTGGGGAGACGGCGATGACCTTGTGGGTCAGCACCTTTCCGTTCTCGTCCTTCCTTTCCTCGTACTTACCGGTGAGAAGAACAACGGTATCGCCTGTTTTGATATTCATTACTTCTTCCTCCTTACAGTACTTCGGGTGCGAGGGAGAGTATCTTCAGATACTGCTTCTCGCGAAGCTCTCTTGCAACCGGCCCGAAGATACGGGTCCCGGTAGGTGTCTTATCTTCCTTGATAATGACAGCCGCGTTTTCATCAAATCTGACATATGAACCGTCAGCGCGCTGAATGCCGTGGGTGGTCCTTACGATAACTGCCTTGACGACGTCACCCTTCTTGACCATACCGGCGGGAGCCGCTTTTTTGACGGTGGCAACAACTACATCGCCGACGCCGGCATATCTGCGGCCGGTACCGCCGAGAACGCGAATGCAAAGGAGCTCTTTGGCGCCGGTGTTATCGGCAACCTTCATCCTTGATTCTTGCTGTATCACTTTGCGTTTCCTCCTGATTCAATACGATTTTCGACGTATCTACTGTTTCGCATACAATGTGTGCTGATTATTTGGCTTTTTCCACCACGGAAACAACGCGCCATCTCTTTGTCTTGGAAAGAGGACGGGTCTCCATGATGCTGACCTTATCACCTGTGCCGCACTCATTGTTCTCGTCATGAGCATGAACCTTGAGCGTACGCTTGATGATCTTGCCGTATATCGGATGCTTTACGTTGTCCTCGATAGCAACAGTCACGGTCTTGTCCATCTTGTCGCTGACAACGATACCGACACGGGTCTTTCTGAGGTTTCTTTCTTCCATGATTCTGCCTCCCATACGCTTAAGCGTTCTTCGCGTTCTTGTCATTAAGAACGGTCATAACGCGGGCGATATCCTTTTTCACTTCACCGATACGGTTGGTGTTTTCCAGCTGATTGATAGCAAGCTGAAAGCGGAGGTTGAACAGTTCTTCCTTTAACTCCTTGAGCTTGGCATCAAGCTGTTCGGAAGTCATTTCTCTGATCTCGCTGATTTTCACTGCGATACCTCCTCGTCCGCCTTTTTAACGAATTTGCACTTGATAGGCAGCTTGTGCGATGCAAGACGCATAGCTTCCTTGGCATCTTCCTCCGAGACGCCGCTCATTTCAAACATGACGCGTCCAGGCTTAACGACTGCGACCCAGTACTCGGGTGAACCTTTACCTGAACCCATTCGGGTCTCGGCAGGCTTCTCGGTGATGGGCTTGTCGGGGAAGATCTTTGTCCAGACATTACCGCCACGCTTGATATAACGTGTCATAGCAATACGGGCAGCCTCGATCTGCGCGCTGGTGATCCAGGCGGGCTCGAGAGCCATAAGTCCGTAATCACCGTAGGTCACGGTGTTGCCTCTTGTGGCTTTACCCTTAAGTCTGCCGCGCTGGACACGGCGGAACTTAACTCTCTTAGGCATTAACATTATTTCTTGCCCCCTTCTCTGGCTTCTCTGGGCGCACGAACACCGGACTGGGGTCTCGGCGATCTCGGGCCGCGGAAGTTATTGTTGCCGCCCGTGCGGGGTGCACCGCCGTTTCTGCGGTCACCGCCGTTGCGACGATCGTTGCGGCCGCCGTTTCTGCGGTCGCCGCGGTTGTCGCGGCCATCGTTTCTGCGCTCACGGCGCTCACGGGTCGCTCCGGCAGCATTCAGGACCTCGCCGTTGTAGATCCAGACCTTGACGCCGACCTTACCGTAGGTGGTGTTGGCTTCCCAGAAGCCGTAGTCGATGTCGGCACGGAGAGTCTGAAGCGGGATGGTCCCCTCGTGATAGTGCTCGGTACGGGCGATCTCGGCGCCGCCGAGACGGCCGCCGCAGGAGATCTTGATTCCGCGGGCACCGAGTCTCATCGTGTTGCGGATCGCCATCTTCATAGCACGGCGGAACGCGACACGGCCTTCAAGCTGACCGGCAATGTTCTCTGCAACGAGCTGGGCGTTGAGGTCGGGGCTGCGGACCTCAACAACGTTGAGGGACACAGGGATCTGCTTGCCGCTCTGGTCCTTGCCGACGATCTTTTCAACCTTCGACTTGAGGACTTCGATATTCTCACCGCCGCGACCGATCACAAGACCCGGCTTTGCGCAGTGGATATAAACTTTGACTTTGTACTGATCGCGTTCGATCTCGATCTTCGGGACGCCCGCCTTCTGGAGTTCGCTCTTGAGGAGCTTACGGATCTTGTAGTCGGACACGAGAACGTCTCCGAAAACCTCGTCCTTTACGCACCATCTCGAATCCCAGTCCTTGATAACGCCCACACGAAGGCCGTGAGGATTAACTTTCTGTCCCATTACGCATTGACCTCCTTGGTTTCTCTCTCCTTGACTGCAAGGGTAACATGTGACGTTCTCTTGAGGATTCTGTCGCCCGAGCCCTTGGCTCTGGGCATCATTCTCTTAAGGGTGGGTCCGGGGCACACGAAGCACTCCGAAACATAAAGCTTCTGGGTGTCCATGTGGAAGTTGTGGTCTGCGTTGGCAACTGCGCTCTTGAGCAGCTTTATAAGCTCCTCGGACGCTGCCTTGGGGGTGTGCTTCAGGATCGCCATAGCGGTCTCGACATCCTTGCCGCGGATAAGATCAAGAACGATCTTGACCTTGCGGGGAGAGATGCGCACGTGTTTAAGATAAGCTTTTGCTTCCATTGTACTTATGCCTCCCCTTAGTTGCTGTTAGCGGTCTTAGAGCCCGAATGGCCTCTGAAAAGACGTGTAGGAGCGAACTCGCCGAGTCTGTGACCGACCATATCCTCGATGATGTACACCGGAACATGCTTGCGGCCGTCGTGAACGGCGATCGTGTGACCAACGAATTCGGGGAATATGACCGAAGCACGAGACCAGGTCTTGATGACCTTCTTCTCGTTTTTGGCATTCATGGCGCAAATGCGGTCGTAGAGCTTCTTTTCTACGAAAGGCGCCTTTTTAAGACTTCTGCTCAATTTATATTCCCTCCTTACTTAGCGTTTCTGTGTTTGACTATGAACTTTTCGGTTCTGGCCTTCTTATTTCTCGTCTTATAGCCGAGAGCGGGCTTGCCCCACGGAGTGAGCGGTCCGGGATGACCGACCGGAGACTTGCCCTCGCCGCCGCCGTGCGGGTGATCGCAGGGGTTCATAACAGAACCGCGGACAGTGGGACGGAAACCTTTGTGGCGGGTCTTACCGGCTTTGCCGAGCTTGACCGTGTCGTGCTCAATGTTGCCGACCTGACCGATTGTCGCCTTGCAATCAAGGCGGATCTGTCTTACCTCACCGGAGGGAAGACGGACGAGGCACACGCCGTTTTCCTTGGAAATGAGCTGTGCTGCGGCACCGGCGGAACGAACGAGCTGGCCGCCCTTGCCGGGGTAAAGCTCGATGTTGTAGATAACGGTACCGACGGGGATGTTTGCAACGGGCAGAGTGTTGCCGGGCTTGATATCGGCATCGGCGCCGCAGTAAACGGTGTCGCCGGTGTTAAGTCCGACAGGAGCGATAACGTAGCTCTTCTCGCCGGCTTCGGTCTGAAGCAGCGCGATATAAGCGGTACGGTTGGGGTCGTATTCGATGCCGATGACCTTGGCGGGAGCCTCGTTCAGACGGCGGAAATCGATTATACGATATTTCTGCTTGTTGCCGCCGCCTCTGTGACGGACGGTGATCTTGCCGTTCGCGTTGCGTCCGGCATTCTTCTTCTTGATAACGACAAGGCTCTTTTCGGGGCTGAACTTGGTCAGCTCCTCGAAGGTGGGCAGTGTCATCTGTCTTCTCGAAGGAGTTGTGGGTTTAAGTTTGATCGTAGGCATTACTCTTTCCTCCTACTTTCTCAGTTCATACCGTCGAAGAAGGCAATGGTCTTCGAGTCTTCGGTAAGCGTTACGATGGCTTTCTTCCATTCGGAGGTGTAGCCGAAGTTGACGCCGAGTCTCTTGGGCTTGCGCTTCATCGTGATGGTGTTGACGTCGGCGACCTTCACGCCGAACATCACCTCGACCGCGTTGGCGATCTCGGGCTTGGTGGCGGAGCTCATGACCTTGAAAACATACTTTTTCTGACTCATCATGTCCATACCGGCTTCGCTGATGACCGGCTTTATGATGATATCCTGTACCATTTTCTTCATGCGTACACCTCCTCAAGCTTTTCAACGGCTTCGCGGGTCATGACGAGCTTTTCGGCGTTCAGAATGTCATAAACACTCAGAGTGCTGTAAAGCGTTGTCACGGCGGTGGGAATGTTGTCGCAGCTCTTTACCACGAGCTTATCGACTGCGGGAAGAACGAGCAGAGTCTTCTCCGCGACCTTTGCGGTGCGGGTCTTAACTTCGTCATTTTCCTTGTATTTCTTTGTGACTTCCTTGGTAAGACCGAGAGCGGCGAACATCTTCACCATTTCGGCGGTCTTGTAAGTGTCGAGCTTGACGGAATCCACAACAACGAGGCTGCCCTCGGCGACCTTTGCGGAAAGCGCGCTTGCAAGAGCGGCTCTGCGGGTCTTCTTGTTCAGCGTTACGCGGTAATCTCTGGGCTTGGGACCGAGAGCCACGCCGCCGTGCGTCCACTGAGGCGAACGGGTCGAACCCTGACGGGCGCGTCCGGTGCCTTTCTGTCTCCAGGGCTTCTTGCCGCCGCCCGAGACCTCGGTGCGGGTAAGAGTGGACTGTGTGCCCTGTCTCTGATTGAGCAGATATGCTCTGACCGCGGCATGGAGAACGGGTTCAGAGACCTCAGCTCCGAACAGCTTCTCGGAGAGGCTGATTTCGCCGACCTCTTTGCCTGTCATATCAACAACTTTTACGCTAGGCATTGCTTATCCTCCTTCTCTCTCATGCCTTGATCGAGTCGCGGAGGAACACGATGCCGCCCTTGGCTCCGGGGATCGCTCCGCGGATGGCGATAAGGTTGTTCTCTTTGTCGATCTTGACTACGTTCAGATTAAGGATGGTGACCTGTTCGTGACCGTACTGACCTGCCATCTTTTTGTTCTTGAACACGCGGGACGGGCTGGAGTTAGCACCCATCGAACCGACTTCGCGGTGTACGGGGCCGACGCCGTGCGTCATTTTCAGTCTGTGGTGGTTCCATCTCTTGATAACGCCGGTATATCCGTGTCCCTTGGTCGTACCGGTAACGTCGACCTTATCGCCTACGGCGAAGGTTTCGACAGATACGACGTCGCCGACAGAATAAGCTGAGCAATCGTCAAGACGGAACTCCTTGAGGTGCTTCTTCACACCCAGACCGTTCTTTTCAAAGTGTCCCGCCTCAGCTTTGGTGGTCTGCTTTGCTTTTGCATCCATAAAGCCGAGCTGAACGGCTTCGTAGCCGTCCTTGTCAGCGGTCTTGCGCTGTGCGACAACGCAGGGACCCGCCTGAATCACCGTTACCGGGATGACGTTTCCGACTTCGTCGAAGATCTGAGTCATACCGATCTTTTTACCGATAATTCCTTTTTTCATTTTTCCTCCTGTGGGTTATTGGTTGGCGTTTTTGGATTTTCCTTTCGGATTGCGCCAACTTGACCAACAAGCACCCCTTTCGGGGCTTGTCTCATGGGGTTTGCCGACTCGCGGCACTCACATAACGCTCAGAGCGTTACCTGGATGTCAACGCCGGCGGGGAGCTCGATGTTCATCAGCTCTTCGGTCAGCTTCTTTGACGGTTTGACGATATCGATCAGTCTCTTGTGGTTGCGAAGCTCAAACTGCTCACGGCTGTCCTTGTATTTGTGGACTGCACGAAGGATGGTGACGATCTCCTTCTCGGTAGGGAGCGGGATCGGGCCGGAAACCTCGGCGCCGTTGCGCTTTGCTACTTCGACGATCTTTGCCGCCGCCGCATCGACCAGCGTGTGGTCATAGCTCTTGAGACGGATCCTGATCTTCTCTTTCACTGCCATTGATTTTTGCCTCCTCATTGGATTTACGCGCGCTGCGTATATAATCATTGAAGCTCTTGCGCGTTCTTGCGTTCCTTTGACGGGGACTTTTTCGTTTTGCACCGTTCCGTGCGTTTCTTTTATCGCCATACAAAAACCGAAATCTGTCTCATCCGTCCGTCACGATCAGACGGATAACAAATTCCGGAGCACGGCGTGAACCGCATGAGCGTCATTGACGCCCGGTGCTTGACTTTTTTACCCTTCAACCGCAAAAAGCGGTTGGTTTCGCCCGGTTTAAACGGACATACTCCACGAAAATTACCCGCCTTTGCGGTAACATCGGCGGCAACCTTTCGCTTCAACGCATACTTCGCACATCAAGCTCTGATATTATACAATAAATGACACGAATATGCAATAGAATTCGATGGAGAATTTTCAGCATTTTTTCGCGTCATTTTTGTGCAATTTATACAGTTTCGTTATTTGCCTTAAGAAGACAGGCGATATTATCCCGCAACCGCTCCCGCAGCCAGTCGGGGCTGACTATCCGAACAGGCTCGCCGAGCGCCATAAGAACGCCGAGAAACGCCTCAACGCTCCCGAACTCGCAGTAGTATCTGTTCTCTCCCGAACCGCGGTGCGATGGCACGCGACCGGTTATAATCTTGCCGAGCTTCATGACCGTCAGCTTGTCGGGTATTTCGAGAACGGCATCGTAAGGAATGGACATCTGTATCGAATCCTGCCCGCCGTATGTATCCTGCGAAATATCGCTCATCGCAGCCAGGATCTCGACATAATCGTCTGCCTGCGCCGTGTTTATCGTTGCCGGCAGCGAAAAAGCTTCCGAATAATAAAAACCGCGGCGCTTGGGATCATACTCCACCGGCGCGCCCAGCTCCCGCCGCATATATTCGACGTCGCGCGTCGCCTGCCGCCGCGATATGCCGAAGCGCTCCGAAAGGCGGACGGCATTGGGGTACGAGCCGTCCGTTATCCGCTTATGAAGCCATCTTATTCTCTCTTCAGCCGACGAGCTGCCCATCTTCAGCATCCTCCACGTCCGTGATCAACGCACACGGTACTTTTCTCATTCGCCTTTATCTTCGTTCTCGCCCGCGTCGCCGTTATCCGGCATCTCATCGGCATCCGCAGCCTCTTCCCCGCTGTCGGGAGCGGAGACAGCCGGCGCAGATGCGGCATAGGCGTTGCGCGCATACGCAACGGTACGCACGGAGATATACACGAACATATTGAAGCAGAAAAACGCCTCTGTAAAGAAATATGCATTCGAGATGCGCCCGCTGAAATATCCGGCTATCACCGACACCGAAGCGGTGAGGGTGAGCACGACAGCCGCAAGCCCGGATGCGACATACGCACGCGGACGTGCTTTCTTCCCGCCGAGGATCATCCTCAGCTCGTAAACGAAATAAAACATTGCCGAGATAAGCGCCGCCTGAAGGATCAGCTTGTTCGGGCTGTTCATTTCGACAGTCATATCGAAGTATATTTCCGCAAGTCCCGCAATTCCTCTCAACCCGGGAGCAAACCCGAGAAGGACGTGCCACTCGCGGCTGTTGGTGTCGTCGATACGCAAAAAGAAGTAGATCGCCGATATTGCCGATGCAACTATTCCTATTATAATAAGAATGCCCTGAACACGAAGTCCGCGTGCGGTATAAGCATTTGAGGCTGCCTGCTCGGCAGCCCTTTCAAAGAGCTGAGCAACTGTCCTGTCCGCAATGCAGCGGTATATCTCATATCCGAAAGCGCCGAGCATAACAAATGCGGCATACGCCGTCGCAAAATATTCGGGCGCCGTGCGGCGATGTGCCGAGGGATGAATGCCCTTCCCGCTTCTGTCGGCAAAAAACGGAAAAGCAACGGCTGCGGCAACGGCAAGCACGCATACCAGGTTGGAGATCACAGGCAGAGCCTTTCCCCTTGCAAAATATCCGATGTCGGCATCATAACCGACGAAGATCGCCGCGGTGCGCAGTATCGCCGACAGAACGGCTGCTGCAAGCACGGCAATGAGATATATCATATTTTTTACCGTATTACGGTCTGCGGGTCGGGTATCAGTATTCATGACAGGTCCTTTCATTGCGCCGCGCGGCATATGTACCTACGGCGGCGTGCATTTACACACGGAATTATTATAATACAAAAATATGAATATATTGTGTCCTTGCGACGCATATCTCCCTTCGGCGGCAAAAAAGTGCTGCGCACGGAGAAGCGGAATAAAAAATCCGAGTATTTTTTCAAAAATGTATTGACAAAGCGCGAAAAAACGTGTATAATACTGCACGTTGACCTAAGACAGCAGGTTCCCGTAAAAGCGAAAGCCACCCTGCCGAGGAATGCGCAATTGACTTGAAGTCCGCTTCAATATATTTGTGAGTCTTTCTCGGCGCCGGCACAGCCCAGCGGGAGAAAGATATTTTTTTACCCTTTTTACTCAAGGGAACGATTACGATTAAGTCAAAGGAGATAATAACATGCCCAGCAAAGCCATACTTGAGCAGAAGCAGCAGGTTGTTTCCGACCTTTCCGAACAGATCCGCAATTCGGTATCAGGCGTTATTGTCAATTACCAGGGTATCACCGTTGACGACGACACAAAAATGCGCAAGGCACTGCGTGAAGCAGGTGTCAAGTACATGGTCGTCAAAAACACCCTGACTGGCAGAGCCTGCGACGCTTGCGGCTACACGGAGATCAAGCAGCACCTCAACGGCATGACCGCTATCGCGGTCAGCGAAAACGACGCGGTCGCCCCCGCAAAGATCCTGAAGGAATATGCCGATAAGATCGACTCCTTCAAGCTTCTTGCCGGTTTCGTTGACGGTGAGGTCCTTGACGAGGCTCAGATCATTGAGCTTGCAAAGACTCCCTCCAAGGAAGTCCTCGTCAGCAAGCTGCTCGGCAGTCTGCTCAGCCCGCTCTACAAACTCGCATTCGTGCTCGACGCCGCCTCCAAGAAGGACGCGGAAGCAGCCGAAGCACCCGCAGAAGCCTGATAGCTTCCCCGCGGGATCACAAATCAAAATCAATTATCTGTTTATTTTAGGAGGATTACTGAAATGGCATCCGAAAAAATCACTGCTATCGTTGAAGAGATAAAGTCTCTTACCATACTTGAACTTGCTGACCTCGTTAAAGAGGTCGAGGAAACCTTCGGTGTTTCCGCTGCCGCTATGACCGCTGCCCCCGCCGCCGGCGGAGCTGCCGCTCCCGCTGCCGCTGAGGAGAAGACCGAGTTCGACGTTGTTCTTGCAAGCTTCGGCTCCAGCAAGCTCGGCGTTATCAAGGTCGTCCGCGAGATCACCGGTCTCGGACTCAAGGAAGCCAAGGAACTCGTCGAGGGTGCTCCCAAGACCATCAAGGAAGGCTGCTCCAAGGACGATGCCGAGAACATCAAGAAGCAGCTCACCGACGCCGGTGCTACCGTCGAGATCAAGTAATCGACCCCATACAACAAAATCCTGCTGTAAGGGGCAGCCGGGCGAAAGCCCGGCTGCTTCTTTTTTTGCACTTACCGCTTGACCCGCCGCGCGTTTGATGCTATAATAATTCCGACCTGCAAACAGAAAGGTGCGTATGATTATGAAAGATACAAACGGAAACCGCCGCTGCGGAGCGCTCGGCGAACTGCTTCGCCGAGCGCCGGTCTTTGACTCCGAATGCCGCGAGCTTTTCATCATCCCGCGTCCGAACGAAACGGCGTCGGAGGAACAGGGCGGGTTTACCGACGGCAAATACTATTATCAGATGTTCATCCGCCGCGACAAGGCAACGAACGAAGCTGACAACAGCGCGTTTCTTTCCGTTTACGATCCCGAAAAGCATGAGACCGTGAAGGTCAGCGAGAGACTGTTCACCAACCACTCGAACGATATCGCCTACAACCCGTACACGAACGAGCTGCTCGTTGTCCACAACAATCCCAACCGCAAAACCGTATCGGCATTTGACCGCGACACACTGCAACCCACCCGCCAGATAAAGCTCGACTGCAATATCTTCGCAATGGACTATCAGCCCGACCGCCACCGCTACCTCGTAGGTGTTTCCGGCGCGCAGGATTTTCGCCTTCTCGACGACGATTTCAAACCCGTCTCACCCGAATTCAAGGGCATTCCCGACCCGCTCGGAAAGATCACGCAAGGCTGCGCCTGCGACGACAAGTTCATTTATTTCATCCTGCACCGCGACAGCGTGATAAATGTTTACGACTGGGACGGAAATTTTGTGACCGTTATCAAAATGAACACCGACAGATCGCTCGAGCCCGAAAACATCAGCATCGTTGACGGCAGGATATACGCCGGCTGCGGTGGCGGCAAGCCCGCCGGAATGCACGTTTTTGAAGTGACTCCGAAACTGCCCTGACCGCCTCTCATATAAATAAATAATGAAAAAATCGCCCTCTCCGACTGCCGAAAACAGCCGATGAGGGCGATTTTTATGATGATATCACGTTCTGCTCACAAGCACACGTGCACCGCCGCATATGCGGTAGCTGCCGAGCCCCGCGGGGATGAAAATGCTCTCCCCCGCCGCGACAGGTACGCTGCCGCCGCTCCACTCAAGCTTCCCGGCTCCGTCAAAGCAAAGTACGGAGTGGAAGGATGTACCGTCGGCGTCAAAGCTATTGCCGTCCGCGCCGAGGCAAACGGTAAAATACCTGCAGGAGGCAAGCACGTTTTTTCCGTCGCCCGCAAGTGACTCGAACCTTTCGGCTTCTACCTCGCCGTCGGTAAAGCTGCGGATAACGTCACACGCCTTTTCGGTGTGCAGCTCGCGCGGCTTGCCGTCCTTGCCGAGACGACCGTAGTCCCACACGCGGTATGTGAGATCGCAGTTCTGCTGTATCTCGGCGATGAGGATCCCACTGCCGATGGCGTGGACCATTCCCGAAGGAATAAAAAAACAGTCGCCCGCGCTGACGGGAACATATCGCAGGCAGTCGGACACATCGCCGCCCGAGCGCGCCTCGGCTCTGAGGTCGTCGGGCGTTTTGCCATCCGAAAGCCCCATAACGAGCTGCGCCCCCGGTGCGGCATCAATGACATACCACATTTCGGTCTTGCCGACGCCGTTCTCAACGCGCGCGGCATAAGCATCGTCGGGATGGACCTGCACCGACAGCCGATCTGCCGCATCGATAAACTTTATCAGGAGCGGGAAGCGCCCGTCGGAAGCATTTTTGCTTCCGACGGCACTGCCGCCGCTTTTTTTGATATATTCTCCGAGCGTCATGCCGGCGCACGCGCCGTCCTCTATCACGCTCATCTCGTCGTCACGGACGGTCAGCTCCCATGTTTCGCCTATCGTCGGCGCCGCAGCCCGCTTGCCGTAGCGTGCCGCAAGCTCATATCCGCCCCATATAGGCGACTTTGCAACATACGAGATGTGCATGGGGTAGAGCGGGAGAGCCTTTTTTATTTCAGGTGTCATCTGTTGCCTTTCCGTTTTTTACCCGATGTGAGCGCACCGATCAGAGCCGCAATTCCGCCCGCTGCCGCGGCTGTCGCCGCGGCAAGCACCGCAGCCTCGCCGTCCGTCATCGTCAGCTTGCCGCTGCGCTCCGCGCGCTTTGCCTCAGCCTTTTCGTCGCGGCGGCGCTGCTTTGCCTCGGCATGTGTGGGAGTCGTGGAGAATTCCGCGTGTATCTGCCCTTCGCTGAAGCTTCCGGGATGCGGCTCGGCAAGCCCGAGCGGCGCCGATGTAGCCGAAAGTCCGGGACGTTTTTCGTATCTGCGTGCGCTCCCGCGGTGAGCGTCGCCGTCGCAGGTCGAAGCGTAGTTCCACTGAACGCGCGACATCACCTCGTCCGTCACGAGCTCTAGCCTCCGCCCGCAGTCGGCGCGGGAAAGGATATGCTTGTCGCAGATGATGATATTCTCGCCCTCAATGAGCGACGTGCCGTATCTTTCGTTGAAATCACCGACGGTCAGCGTCGGGTCTTCATATCTGACCCAAACGACGAGCCCCGAGCGCGGCGGTATGATCGTCCCCGCCGGGAATCGCCAGCTTCTGTCCTCAGACGGTGCTTTGCCCGTCTTGACCCAGAGCCGCAAGAGCGCACCGCCGATATCCTGCGCCGTCAGCGACGAGTTGTAAAGCGTGATATACGGGAATGGATCGTCCACCTTCACGCCGCCTTCCTTTTCAAGCGGCATGCTGTACGGCAGTATCTCAGTCACCGTCACCGGAGTGACAAGGGTGCAGACCGTGGCGGTCCTTTTTCTTTCGCCGCGTATGTCGGCGGATACCACCGCGCTGAGCCGGTGCATCTCGGGCAGCTCCGGAAAAGCTCGGCTGACCTTCAGCGACGCTCCCGCAGCAAGCCTGCCGCAATGAACGGTCGCATACGGTTCCTCATCGCGCAGATCGAAGCCGGAGGTCTTTCCGAGATAGAAATCGACACGAACGCCGTCTGCGGGCTTTTCGCCCGAATTAGTAATGCGCAGGCGCGCCGCCGTACCGTGAGCCGATGCGGATATTGGCGCTCCCGTCTCGATATCGCTCACAGAAAGCGGGCTCTTTCTGTCGATCCACACGGGAGCCGTCGCCGAATACCGTTTGGGCGCGGTAATGCGCAGATAATAGTAGTCAAAATCTGGTGCGAGCGTCGGGTGCCATTCAAAGCTGCGCCGCGCTCCCGCGTTGCGGGCTGCGACAACGATATTGTCCTCGGCTACTATCTCGACCCTGCCTATTCCCTCTTCGTTTTCGGTGCTGACCGAAATATCAAACTTCAGCGCTTCGGGATCGTCAAGGTGCGAACCGAGCCATTTGCCGTTCACACGGTACTTTATGACGAGCGTCGGATCGGACGCCGTGTATGTGCGGCGCGCGCGGAAAGCATCCATGATATTTTCGCGCGTAAGTGCGGGAGCGAGCACAAAGCCCGTCTGCGTCGTCGCAGTCGTCCATTCGGGTGAGTGATTATCCTCATTTGAAACGGGGGAGGCGTGCCAGCCCGCGGCAAGCATATCCGAATATTCGCGGTCATACGCCGCACCGCGTATCTCGGAGAGGCAAACCTTTTTATCAGCTCCCGCCGTACGGTAGGCATATTCGTCAAAATTGCCCCATCCGAAGCCGGGGTGGTTGAACATAGCCACGGCATCGGGGTCTTTTTCAAGCATCGCATACAGATCGGGCAGCGTTGTTGTGTCGATATGCCCCTCAACATTGTCGCTGCCGATAACATTGACGTGCCCCCAATAGCCGCACGTCATATTCCACGTCATCTCATAGCCCCAGAGCGCCGCAAATCTGCCCGGGTCGTCAAATTTGTCGGCTTCGCGCTTTATCAATGCGGCGCCTTCTTTTCCGTCAACTATATGGTGCGAGTGGTCGGTCGGCGCAAAGAAATCAACATGACCGACGTCGCGCGCATAGCGGTATGCGTCGTCGAGAGTTCCCGTACCGTCGGATTCCGCGGTGTGCGAATGCACCTCTCCGTGATAGGCGCAAAGGTCGCTCATATCCGATACGGAGAAACGGACCTCTTTGACGGAATGATTGCCGAGCATATCGCAAAGCACGAGACGCAGCTCGTGCGCGCCGACAGCCATCGGCACCGCAGGCTCGTACACCATGCCGTCGTCGCTCCACACAGCCCGGGCGGTGACGTCCCTGCCGTCGATAAGAAGGCGGCATTCGGAGAGCTTCACACCCGAAATGTCGTAAAACGAGGCTCTGACCGCTGTGCCCGCGGTTATATCGTAAGCATATTTTTCGGTGGGGCGCATCGAAGTCACGCGCGGTCCAGCATTGTCGTAAACGGCTGCCGAAAGCCCGGTAAGACCTACCGTCCGCGCTCCGTCAAAGGCGTGCAGCGAATAGGTGAGCACCGTCATGCGCTCAACATCCTCTGCGGGAATGCACGCGTGATACAGCCCGTCATCCCTGCGGTGAGCGGCGATACGCTTTTCGCTGCCGTCTGGCATATCAAGCGACGCCCATGCCGAGGCGACATCGCACTCGGGCTCGACAGCCGAGACCGCAAAGGAGATATCGCAGTCCCCGTCGCCGATATAGACCGCCCGCGCGGGCGTGACCGGAAGAATGACCGGCAGCGGCGCGGCTGTATCTATCGGCGCCTGTCCGTAGGCAAACCAACCGGGAGTCGCGTCGGCGGCGTGCGAGATATTCACAGCCCGCGAGGGCTCGCGGGAGTCGATCCACCAATATGACGAACGCCGCACCGGGCAATCCCATCTTCCCCACACGGTGCTGTATTCAAGCGTATAGACGGCAGCGTCGGCATCGGCTCCGCGCGGAACGAGACGTACCGTCGTTTTTACATAATCGGTCGGTATCGCGCTCACATCGGCACAGCGCACGACCTCTCCGCTCTCGGCATCACGTCTGTAATAGGCGACGGGGATGATCCTCACCGCATCGGGAGTGACGGGCGGCACGGGCGGGTGGTACATGGAGTTCATCTCGCGGCAGAAATCATCGGGAGTCGTGCGGTCGCCGCCGTCCGGCTTTACGCCGAAATTGCCCTTGAAGAGCGGCCACCATACGGCTGTCTCGCCCGGATGCAGCACATTCTCGCCCGGATGCAGCGAAAGCGGGAGGCGCAGGGGCGACTCAAGCTTTTCGGACGATATGATAAGCTCCCAATCGTAAAGATCGGTATCGGTGTCACCCGGAGCGTAAAGTTCAAGATACGAGGTGACGTTTTTGTCCTTGGGGCGGTTGAAAATTTCGGTTATGATAAGCGGCGGCATCTGCGGCAACGCCGTGACCGCAACGGAATATTCTCCGCGGCAGCCTCCGCCCTCGATGGTGTAGCCGAGCGCACCTTTTTTCATGACCGCAGCCGGGATATGCGCCGAATACACCTCAAAACGGCGTCCCTCGGCTTCGAATGAGTCGCATGGCGTCATGCCGAGCGTCACGCTGCCGCCGTCGGCTGACGTTATATTCAGCTCAAGGCGCATGGGCAGTTCGCATTCGGAGCTGCCGGGCGCCCGCTCGAGCGCCGCCGCGACATCGTGACCGCGCCCCTCGGGCGCGAAATCGGCGGGCGAATGCAGGAGCTTGAAAACTGATCTGTCGTTTGTGTTCATGCTATCGGGTCCTTTCTGTTACTGTGATAATTATACCACTATAATCCCCCGTCCGCAAGTCAAAAAAACAAATATCGGGACAATAAATGGGGTCTGCCGCGCAAATGCGCGACAGACCCCGCTTATCGGATATGTCAGAGCAGACCCGCTTTTACGGTGTTTGCCCAGCTATTGTAGTTCACATAGGGAGATCTCGTGTCGTTCTCGCCGCGTCCGTCGCAGGAAAGAACGGGCTGTTCAAGCTCCTCGATCGCGTCGCCTCCACAGAGCCAGTCCTCAAGGCGGGCAGCGGTGGATTCAAGTCTCAGGCGCAGACCGCCGAGTCTCTGTTCCTGAGCGGAGAAGCCGAAGGTCTTGTTTTCGGTAAACCACTGAACACGGAAAGCATCGGTAAATGCATCAAGCTTTGCGATGACCGCGGGAATGTCGCTATGAGCCAGACGGCGGACGGCATTCCTGTCTCCGGCAATATATGCCGCGCGGATGCGGATCGTAAGATCGCACTTGTCGGCAAGCAGATCACAGAGCAGACCGAGCGACTCGAAGATGTATCCCCATCTCTCGTCGTCCGAGTGTGCGAGCAGCTTTTCGGCGGCATTTTTGTAATATTCGGGCGCCTCGGGTCCGACGTGACGGTCCATAAGTCCCTCAAGCGGATCGTTGAAGAGCAGATACTTGCAGGGGCAGACGGGATGCGACATTTCGGCGGGAGATGTACCGGGCAGCGCATTGGGAAGATCGAAGAGCATGAGATCGTCAAAGCCGGTGCCGAATACGGCACGGCTGCGCTCCTCAAGCAGCTCATGCGACACCTCAGTGCCGTTGTAAAGGCGCTCGGCAAAGTAAAGGAGAGACGGCAGAGTCGAGAACTGCGATGCCTCGGCGCCGTTATCGCCCCAGCCGGTGACTATCACGCTACCGAGCCCGTGCTCGGCACAGGAATCAAGCTGAAGCTTTGTCGATGCGAGCGAGAATGCGTTGTGCGGAGCAAAGCCAGACCACTTCCACGCGCCGCCCGCGAAGATAACGGGATTGTTGAATTTCTGGTGGCACTCGACCATGTGATCGAAGATCTGACGGTCGAGGGAGTAATAGTCCCAGTATACGAGCGTTACGTTTGCGGGCACCTTTGCCATGATCTCGGGTGCTATCTCGCCCTCGCGCACGCGGTATGCGCCGCCGAACGCCATGCGGAAGAACATATCGCTCCACATCATCGGCTCATATCCGACCTCGGCGCACATCTTTGCAACGCGGTCAAGGTGCTCGAGCATTATCTCGTGCGCGGGACGGTAGCCGTTGAGCGTGAGATATTTGCCTCTGCCGAGCATATGAGCCTCGTCCATGCCGATGTTGATGCGCTTTGAACGGAAAACGCTGCGGCACGCCTTGAGGCAGGCGCGGATAAAGTCATAGGTACGCTCGTCGCCGACGAGCATGATGTCGTTGCAGTCGGTAAACGAATTGAGCCCGGGCCACCGTATTGCCGTTGCAAGGTGCGCCAGCGTCTGGATGCAGGGGATGACCTCAATGCCGAACATATCGGCATAGTCATCTATCCCGCGCAGCTCGTCGGCGGAATAGCGTCCGCGCATACGTCCGAAATACGGATATTCGGGCACCTCGTATGTGTCCTCGGCATAAAGCATGAGAGAATCATAGCCCATTGCCGCCAGAACGCGTATCATCTCCTTCGCACCGTCCATGCTGAGCACGGCATTGCGCGACACGTCCGCCATATAGCAGAGCATATCGTATTTTCCGTTTTCGACATGATCGGCGCCCGCCGCAACGGCGTCGCGTATCAGCGAAAGACCGCGGAAAAATTCATGCTTGCGGCGGTATGTAAGGACATAGCCCTCGCCGTTTTTGCGGACGGAAAGCTCGGTTCCCTTTACGGCGTTTACGGTCACTCCCGAGGAGGTGAGACGCAGCCCGAGATCGGATGCCAGCTCGGCAGCTCCCACAAGCAGAGCTTTGTCGTCGCATACAAGGTTGATGTTTTTTGACATATCGTTGCTCCTTTCGATGTCTGTCAGTTCTTCTTTTCTGACAGCTTGCGGAAAAGATCGGCATAGATCGGGTCACGGCGGATCTTTCTTATATAAACATACTGCTCGCGCGACGCGTCAAAGGCATAGCGGCAGTCGGACGTCACATACGGGCGCGGCAGAACGACCATGCTGAGCGCTTCGGGCTTGGTGATGCAGGCGATAGACGTTACGTCCCAGATGACCTTTGACCAACCGTAGGGCTCCTTGGTGTATGCGGCGGTTATATCGCAAAGATAGTTGCAGAGGTCGTTTTTGCCGCGCAGGTAGTACTCGACCTCGGGGATAGTGGTGATAAACGAGCTGCACACACCGTCGCAGGGTATCTGCACGAGCGGGATGCCCGAATCAAACACCACCTCTGCGGCGGGAATGTCCTGCCTGAGGTTGAATTCCTTCGTGTCGGGGTAGGTGAGCGCGTGTCCGCCGAGCCAGATGAGCGCGGCCTTCTCGCATATCGCGGGCTCCTTGATGATGGCGGATGCGACGTTCGTTATCGCACCGATGGCAACTATCCATACTCTTTCATTGCTCTCCATTACCGTGCGGACGATGTTGTCGCACGCCTCGGAGGGCACATATTCGGTCTTTGACGGCAGAAAACGCTCCGATCCGCGGTAAACGGGTATCTTTTTTGCCGCTTCGGGATCGGTAAGGCCGGTGATGTGGAATATCTCGCGGTAGCTCTTCTCCATTCCGTCGCCCGCAGAGGTCGAACGTCTGTTGAGGAAGGGCGCTGCGTTTATTGAAAGAATATTCACACGGTCGGGGGAAAGCATGGCGTATGCAATGGTATACTGATCGTCCACTTCATTGTAGGCGTCGGTATCGAGAATAATATTTTTTCTTTCGCCGTTTTTAAGCTCGGCAATAAGCTTTGACGCAGTTGATTTCATTGTGTTTCTCCTGAATTATTTTTCCTTATAATAAAGCATGCAGTGACAGTAGCCCTCAAAATTCGGGTCCTTTATCTGCTCGCGGAACTCGCGGCACATACATTTTGTGTCCTCGCTCCGCTCGCGCACACAGGGACAATAACCGCCCGTGCGCTTCAGCCCTTCCCTGACGGCGGCAACGACCGCTGCATCCTCGTTGAGGCGTACCTTCATTGCACGTCACCGGCGACTGCGTCTTCGATAAATTTCATGACGCCCGCTTTGTCCATATATGTGCTGACCGATGCCAGAAGCTTTCCGTGTCTCAGCACCGCAAGCGTCGGAACGAACTTTATCGCAAAGCGGTCGGCAAGCGCCGGTTCGTCATCGACATTGACCTTGCACACGGTGATCTCGGGGTGCTCTTCGGCGACCTCGGCAATGACCGGAGCTATCGCACGGCACGGCGGGCACCATGTTGCAAAGAAATCTATCAGAACGGTCCCGTCTGCACCGAGAACGACTTCATCGTATTTGTCGGCAGTAAGTGTGATCTCCATTTAAATACATCCTTTCTGTATTCGGAAAAGCGGCTCGCCGCTTTTTCCCGTATGTATTATACTACAAAACCTCACCGCACGCAACAGCAAATTTGTTTTTTTATAGCCAAACAGCAACGTATATCGCCTTTGTTTCTTGACTAAAGCGGCAAAAAGTGATAAAATATAATCGCAATATCATGCGTCAACCGCATAACAAATAAAAAGGAACGGTTTCAATGAAAAAAATACTGTCGGTCATTCTGCTGATCGCAATAATCGCCGCACCGGCACTCTACGCCCCAAGCGTGTCGGCAAACACCGTCGGAAAAACACCCGACCGTGCACCCACCGGCGAACGCATCTGCGAAATAAAATTCGGCGGCAGCTCCGCGGACTATGCGCCGCACGCATTCGGTCCCGCCTGCGGTACGGGAATGCCCGGCATATCCGTATCTTCGGACGGAAGCGAGCTCACTCTCACCACCGCCGAGGGGCAGACCGGCGGCGTGTTCTACGGCGGCAAGGTCGGCAGTCTTACGCTCGGCGAGGACCGTGCATACACCGTAGAATTCGAAATGAAGTTCACTCGCGGTGACGCCGGCTTCTTCTTCAATATCGCCGCCCCTGCGGAGGGAGACACATCAGCCGCGTCTTATACGGATCTCTACGGCTTTTACGGTCAGACAAAGACCTCGGGCAGCTGCTTCACCCTCTCGGAAGCGGGAAACATGATCCCGGGCGAGATGGTCTCGTCGGCCTCCACTATGACAGCCATTCCCACCGCCGCGCGCGTGGGCGATGCTTACTGCCGTGTGCGCGTCGAAATAAACGGATATATTTACGCCGTCTATCTCAATGACGCCCTCTACGACGTAACGACGGTGAACCCGACCGTCGTCGGCAAAGCAAAAAATCTCGGCGTCACCTTCTATCTCCGCGACGCAGCATCGGAGCTGAGCGTGAAAAACGTGAACATATACAAAAACCCGCACCCGAAGCTCAAAAGCCTGCGCGACGATTCGTCCAACTCCCTTATATATACCTACGGCGAGTCATATCTCGGTGAAAGACTGTATGATTTCAATTTTGCGCTCTACTATGGCGCATTCACTCCGCGAAACATCAAAAAAGCCCGCGGAACAAAAATAGATGTGGCGCCCGACGGAAAATCGGTAACTGTATCAAACGGCAGCGAGGGCGGCGAGACATACTGGGGCAGCAATATTCACGGTCTTAAAATAAAAGCCGACACGAAATACACGATAGGCGGCAAAATAAAGACTCTCGGCGCCGAGAGCGTGGGAATAGGCTTTAACCTCAACTGGCCCGACGTCACAAACGCCGCGACCGGAACGCGCTTCAACTTCTACGGCAACTTTGCCGATGCCGAATCGGAGCGCACCGTAAGATTCGCCGACGGCGACCGCGTGAGAGAAGGCTTTGATTATTCGGATATCGCATACGAAAACTTTACCCCCGCAATAGGCGTTGACGGATATCTCGATATTTCGATAGAGCTTGACGGATATACGGCAAGTTTTTACGCCGCCAACGCGTTCGAAAACGGCAAAATGACGCTTGTCGCCACCGTCCCGCTCAGTGCCGAGGATTACCTCGACGCGGACGATCTGGCACTTTTCATATATATAAACGGAGAAAACAAATCGGTCACGCTCAAGGATTTTGCCGTTTGGAAGGGACTCACGACGAGCCATGAATACGTCGAGGACCCTAAGGCCGTCGAGGACGAGCGCGCGAGCGAGAAAAAGAAGCTCATAGTTATCGGCGGGTGCTACATCATTGCGGCTGCCGCCGCAGTCGTGGTGAACAAGTGGGATAAAAAAGTCGCAGCCAAAAAGAAAGAAAAAGATTCAAGACCCCTTTCGGGACTTGACATATAAAGCCGGAAGCAGCAGCCCGCGGGCTGCTGCTTCATAATTTATTTACCGATAAGAGTATTGTCGGCAAGGATCTCGGGCTTGTGCCTCATGCTGTCGGCGTCACCGAGCTTTCGTATAACGCGGCAGGGCACGCCGGCGGCAAAGCTGTCGGCGGGGATATCGCGCGTTACGACGCTCCCCGCGCCGATAACGCAGTTGTCGCCTATCGTCACTCCCGGGCAGACCGTTACCGACGCGCCGAACCAGCAATTGTTGCCGATATGCACAGGCTTGGCATAGCAAAGTCGGCGCGCTTCCCCGTCGGCGGTCATGATGGCAAGACGCTCGTCCGCAAGCATCGGATGCACCGGCGTGACTATCGTCGTGTTCGGTCCGAAGTCGCAGTGGTCGCCTATCGTCACCTCCGCGTCGTCCTGCACGGTGAGATTGAAATTGCCGAAAAAGTATTTGCCTATCTTCGTGTGTTTTCCGTAGTGAAATGTGATGGGCCCCTGAATGAAGCCCCCTTCCCCGAACTCGCCGAGTATCTCCGCCAGTATCCCGGTGCGTTTTTCGGTCTCCTCTTCATACGTATTGTTATAGTCGATATTCAGATCGTGTGTTCTGCGTTTTATCGCCTTCAGCTCCGGGTCACCGGGGAAAAACAGTATCCCCGCCCTGATCTTTTCTTCTTCGCCGCACATTATGCTCTGCCGCTCCTTTCAAAAACTCGGGACATGATGCAATTATATCAGAACACCGAAAAAAAATCAATACGAAAGCGCAAAAACCTTCGTCGGGAACGTCCGTTATGAGGCGTCGATTTTCGCGTTTTTGCAATTTTGCAGGATTTTTTCGTCCTTCGCGCCCCCGGACGCCTTTTGCGGCATTTTGGGCAAAAAACGCGCCGCCAAAGGGCAAAAACATCATCGCGTGCCGCTCGCCGGACGTCTGTTGTGCATTTTTGACCCTATACGGCGATAATATAATGTTAATTTCGACACTTTGCCTATTGCAAAAAAGCCTTCAATGGTGTATACTTATAGCATCATTTCAGAGGAGTTTTGCAGGAATGAAAAACAATTATGCGAAAAAGGAAAGATTCTTCTCGTCCGAAGAGACGGGTTCTTTCTCTGTGCGCACTTTCTCTGCGAACACCGAAAACTCTGAATGCACCGAAAAAACCTCTTCCGTAATATGCATGGAAAAAGACACCTCTTTTGCGGTGTCTTTTTCTCTTGCCGCCGTAATTGCAGCCGTAGTTGTACTTATTTTTGCCGTGCGAATTACCGGTCTTGTACTTATATCCGATGTACTCCTCGTACTTGCGGCAATAATAATTATTGCGGTACGAATTAGCGATCCCGTGATCAAAATAAATAAAAAGCCCTGCGGCTTTACCGCATCCGATCCTGCGGAAGAACTCATAAGGATTTAAAATTATTTCCTTCGGAGAGCAAGCAGAATCAGTAATCCGAAAAGCGGTCTTGCGCGGGCAGGACCGCTTTTTCATTGGATCAAAGACGGTCCCCCGCAAGCCGCCGAAGGTTGCCTACAGCCGCTCCCCGCGGAATTAATTCATACAAAACAAGTCAATATTATTTTTCAAGGAGAAAAACCATGAAAACCTCATTCACAAAAGCAAAAAGATTCGCAAAAGTGTTCACAGCCGCAATGATGGCTGTCCTGATGCTCGTCGCCGTCTGCTCATGCGGCTCTAAGGACGCATGGCCCGTTGACAAAGAGACCGGTCTTACCGAGCTTTACATCGGCGGCATCGGTCCCACGAGCGGCGACAACGCAAACTACGGCACATCGGTCAGAAACGGCGCAAAACTCGCCGTTGACGAGATCAACGCCGCCGGCGGCGTGAACGGCTTCAAGTTCGTTCTGCACTTCCAGGATTCACAGGGCGATCCCGAGTCCGCTGTTTCCGCATTCGGCAAGCAGATGGACGAAGGCATGAAGGTCAGCCTCGGCGGCACCTTCTCGGGCGAAACGAAATCGGTAGTTGCAGCCGCCGCTGCCGACGATGTGATGCTCCTCACCCCATCAGCCTCTTCCGTTGACTCCATAAAGGGCAACGATAAGGCATTCCGCGTTTGCTTCAGCAACCCCTCGCAGGGCACTGCATCGGCAAAGTATATCAAGGAATTCGAACTTGCCACAAAGGTCGCGGTCCTCTACGACAGCAGCAACGACTACTGCCAGGGACTTTATGACACCTTCAAAGCCGAGTGCGCAAAGCTCGGTATCCAGATCCTCACCGTTCAGACCTACACCGACACCACCAACACCGACTTCTCGGCTCAGATAGCCGCCATCAAGGAATCCGGAGCTGAGCTCGTCTTCCTGCCCATCTACGCCGCAGACGCTGCCAAGATCCTCACTCAGGCTGCCCAGACCAAGGCGTTCGACGGCATGGTCCCCTTCGGATGCGACGGTCTTGACGGACTTATCGGCAAGATCTCCAACAAGGCAGATGCCGAGGGCGTAATGCTTCTCACCCCCTTTGCCGCGGATGCTACCGATGAAAACGTAAAGAAGTTCGTTTCCGCTTACAAGACCGCCTACAACGGCGAGACCCCCGACCAGTTCGCAGCCGACGGCTACGATGCCGTATTTGCCATCGCAGCTGCCCTCAAGGATGCGGGCATCACCTCCGAGAACAAGGATAACCTCACCTCCCGCCTTGTTGCTTCCATGCTGAAGATCAGCGTTGACGGCGTGACCGGTAAGATGTCCTGGACCGCCGACGGCGAGACCACCAAGGACGCAAAGGCAATGGTCATCAAAGACGGTGTTGCCGTTCTCTACACGAAATAATCTCCGCTACCACACAACAATAAAGACAGCCGTCCGCCGCCGTGCGGCGGACGGCTGAAGATAAGGAAAATTCATTATGACGACTTTAATTCAAACGCTTATAAGCGGTCTCCGGCTAGGGAGCATATACGCTCTCATGGCGCTGGGGTACACTATGGTGTACGGAATAGCCAAAATGCTGAACTTTGCCCACGGTGATATAATCATGGTGGGTGCTTATGCCGTCATTTCAACGGTATCGCTGGCACAGCTGCCCGGCGTTGTTGGCGTTGCGGTAAGCGTCGTCGTATGCGTTTTCCTCGGCGTGACGATCGAATTCCTCGCTTACCGCCCGCTGCGCAAGGCGCCCTCTCTTGCAGTGCTCATAACCGCTATCGGCGTGAGCTACCTGCTTCAGAGCCTTGCCCTGCTCGTGTTCAAATCCGAACCCAAAGCATTCCCCACCATTATCGAAATACCGTCGCTGACCTTCGGCGGCGTTGTTATCGACGGCATGACGCTCCTCACGCTCGCCGTGACAGCGGTCATCATGATCTCGCTCTCGCTCTTCATCAACAAAACCAAGCTCGGAAAGGCAATGCGCGCCGTCTCCGAGGATAAAGACGCTGCTGAGCTCATGGGCATAAGCGTCAACCGCACCATAACCATGACATTTGCGATTGGCTCGGCACTTGCCGCCGTTGCAAGCGTATTCTACGGTGCGACATACACATACATCAAGCCTACGACCGGTTCAATGCCCGGCATCAAGGCATTCACAGCCGCTGTCTTCGGCGGCATCGGCTCGATACCCGGCGCAATGCTCGGCGGTATCATGCTCGGTATCATCGAGCAGCTCTCGCAGAGGTACATTTCCACCCTCTGGACGAACGCGATAGTTTTCGGCGTTCTTGTTCTCGTTCTCGTCGTAAAGCCCACGGGACTTCTCGGCAAGAAGATCAGCGAAAAGGTATAAGGGAGGCATTCGAAATGGGAACCAACACAAAAAACGCCTCCGTGCGTAAATTCATAAATCAGAATACACTCACCGTCACGGGCGTTATCATCGCCTACGCGGTGCTCGGAATAATGCTTTACGGCGGCGCCACGTCGCGCCAGCTCGCGTCGATGCTCGTGCCCGTGTCCTGCTACATCGTGCTTGCGGTATCGCTCAACCTCGTTGTCGGGCTTCTCGGCGAGCTGTCGCTCGGTCATGCCGGCTTTATGGCTGTGGGACTTTTCTCCGGCTGTCTGTTTTCGATAGCCACTGTGTCTCTTCCGGCATTCGTACGCCTGCCGCTTGCAATGATAATAGGCGGACTTGCCGCCGCAGCCGTGGGATTTGCGGTCGGTCTACCGGCGCTGCGTCTCAAGGGCGACTATCTTGCCATAGTGACGCTTGCCTGCGGTGAGATCATAAAAACGATCCTCCTCAACCTCAAGGTTACGGGCGGCGCGCTCGGACTCAACACCCAGCCCATCTACTCCGATGCTCAGGCGCTCTTCCCCTACGCTGCCGTCATGGTGCTCATCACCGTCGTCGCCGTAATGAACCTGAAGAAGTCACGCCACGGACGTGCGATAATGGCAATACGCGACAACCGGATAGCAGCCGAATCTACCGGCATCAACGTGACCTACTACAAGCTCATGGTCTTTATGCTTGCCGCGTTCTTCGCCGGCGCCATCGGCGTGCTTTACGGTCACACGCTTGCGGTCGTATCCCCCTCCGGCTTTGACTACAATATGTCGATAGAGATACTCGTTATCGTCGTTCTCGGCGGCATGGGCAGCATAAGCGGCTCGATAATCGCGGCTATTATCCTGAGAGTTCTCCCCGAGGCGCTGCGCGGGCTTGAAGATTACCGCATGCTCATCTACTCGCTGCTCCTCATCGCCATAATGCTCCTCAACGCAAGCCCGAAATTCGCGTCTCTCAAGGGTCAGTGGTCGATAAAGAATTTCGTAAGATTCATCCGCCGCGAAAAGAAAGAAAAGAAAGAGAAAAACGAAGAGAAAGGATCGGTGAAGTAAGATGAACCGCAATGTAAAAGATCTTCTCAAGGAAAGCAGATCCGCTTCCCCTCTCGTTCCGCTGCCGTCAAACGCATTTATCCCGGAGCGCGACCTCAAAACGTCCCCGGTGCTTGAGGCGGTGCACCTCGGAGTCAGCTTCGGCGGTCTTAACGCCGTTGACGATTTCTCCCTTGTTATCGGACGCACCGAGATAGCCGGTCTTATCGGTCCCAACGGCGCGGGAAAAACCACCGTATTCAACCTTCTCACAAACGTTTATCAGCCCACGCGCGGAAATATAATGCTCAACGGTTACAGCACCGCGGGCAAGAGCACGGCTCAGGTAAACCGCATGGGCATTGCGCGTACCTTCCAGAATATCAGACTGTTCGGCAATATGTCGGTGCTTGACAATGTAAAGGTCGGGCTTCACAATTCAATGAAGGAAAATCTGCTCGCCGCGCTCTCTCACACCTTCGGCTACCGCGGCGAAGAGCGCCGTGCAAACGACCGTGCGCTCGAGCTGCTCGACTTCTTCAGCATGGCAGACCTTGCCGACGCACAGGCAGGCAGCCTTCCCTACGGCGCACAGCGCCGTCTTGAGATCGTTCGTGCGCTGGCAACAAAGCCCTCCATACTGCTTCTCGACGAGCCCGCTGCGGGCATGAACCCTCACGAGACCGAGGAGCTGATGGAAAACATCATTCGCATACGCGACACCTTCGGCATCGCGATAATGCTCATAGAGCACGATATGAGACTTGTAATGAACATCTGCGAGGGCATATGCGTGCTTGACCACGGCAAGGTGATAGCCAAGGGCACACCCGAGGATATACAGAACAACGAGACGGTCATAACCGCATATCTCGGCAAGAAAAAGGAGGGCGGCGAAAATGCTTGAGGTCAAGGATATCAATGTGTATTACGGCAATATACACGCGCTGAAGGATGTGTCCTTCAACGTGAACGACGGCGAGATCGTGGCTCTCATCGGTGCCAACGGCGCCGGAAAATCCACGACGCTCAAAACAGTGTCGGGGCTTCTCCGCTCACGCACCGGAGACATAGTGTTCAACGGCAAGAGCATAGCTCACACCGAGCCCTATAAGCTCGTCTCCGAGGGATTGGCGCACGTTCCCGAGGGACGGCGCATATTCCTTCAGATGACAGTGCTCGAAAACCTTGAAATGGGCGCGTACACGCAAAAGGATGGCATAAAGGAAGGCATCGACGACATTTTTCGCCGCTTCCCCCGCCTCAAGCACCGCAAAAATCAGATAGCCGGAACGCTGTCCGGCGGTGAACAGCAGATGCTTGCAATGGGACGCGCAATGATGAGCCACCCGAAACTCCTTATGCTCGACGAACCTTCAATGGGACTGGCGCCCATCCTCGTTCAGCAGATATTTGATATCATCAAGGAGCTGCACGCTGCGGGCACAACGATACTGCTCGTTGAACAGAACGCGGAAATGGCGCTTGCCATCGCAGACCGCGCATATGTGTGCGAATCGGGAAGGATAGTCCTTTCCGGCACCGGCGCCGAGCTTGCCGCCAGCGACCAGATCAAACGCGCCTACCTCGGCGGATAACGCAAAGAATAAAACCCACAGGGCTGCCGCGCTTATGCGCGGCAGCCCTGTGGGTTATTATTTGATCGACGTTTGCCGTCACAGCTCATGAATAAGAGCTCTTACCGGCTGACGCCAAAAGTCGTTTATTATAGCGGTGACGATCTGCCTGCATATCAGAAGTATCAGCACCGGAGGCAGCAAAACGGAAAAAGGCGAAACGCATTCTCTCAGCTCCGCGTCCATTGATAAAGCAAAAATACCGCCGAGCAAAAGCGCAGCCAAAAACGATATTGCGATCACCGCTGCCGTCGTTACTCTTTCAAGCATCAAAGCCTCTTTGTGCTGCATTCCCGCTGCCTTGAGATATCCCCATATCCGCTTCCGCTCATAAACGGAGCTTCTCAGCACGGAGGTCAGTGTGAGCAGCGCGTACACCGTCGCCGACGCTACGATAAGTCCGCCTATAACGGTAACGAGCATAACAGCCTGACGCTTCTCGGCATTGTATTTACGGCTCGATACGATGCCGAGATCGTCATCCCCGGAATGCAGTCCGGCGATCCGCCGGATAACATCCTCGGTCTCGGAATAATCGTTCTGTGAGCGCAGTCTCATATCTATGTACTGATACCCCGACGAAAAGCTCCCGTCGATCGCACTCTGCCTCACGGCAAACACATAATCCGAGTCTCCGTAAAAGGGCATTTCGCGTTCAGCCGTAACAACAGCGCCGATCTTCGTCTTCAGGTCGACTCTCTTGACATTTCCGCTGTCATCCAAACGCGGAGCCGAAATAAAGATATCATCTCCGGCAGCGTAAAACGGCTGCTGACCGTCTGCGGGTGTTATTACTATTACCGAATCCCCGATATCACGATCCCCGACAAGCGCCGCCACCGTCTCATCGTTTATTCCGTTGAGCGTTATCTCATAAAGCTTCTCGTCTCCCGAATACCCGTATTGCGCGCACTCGGCTTTGATTTTTTCAAGTCGCTCGGGAGCCTTACCCGCCGATGCGTAGATGTCCCGATACACATAGTACGGTGCTTCGGGCATTTTCTTGTCACGCACGACAAATACATGATTGGCGGAACGGGCAAAACAAGAGGAAAGCTCGCCTGTTGCGGAAAGCATTGAAATATCGCCGTCACCGAAGCAATAATCGGTGACCGGTATCTCGAGCGCGGAGAAAAAAGCGCCGTTTGAAGTGCGTAGCGTATAATCGTACTTAATATCATCGTTATAGCTTCTGTATACTGCTGTGGCGCACGTCTGAGCGGCAACGGTAAACAGCAATATCGCACTTACGCTCAGAATTATTCCCAAGTATTTGGCGGTGTTTGCATACGCCGTCTTCATTGCGAGGGACAGCACCGGATGCTTCATAAAAAAGCTCTTGCCGATGCGGAGCGGCGTTACAACGCTTACATCCTCCCGCCCGATCTCAAGAGGACGCTTTTTGCAGTCGGGGATGCACGCAAGAATATTGAGCAGGCAGACCGCCGCAACGCACAGTACCGCTGTAAGCACCGATATCCACGAAAACGAAAACGCAAAATAATCAATAAACAGATACTTTATCAGATACGACACAGCCAGCGAAAGCAATACCCCGGATACGGTACCGAACACGAACGCCGCCACAGCAACCGTCAGCACGGCGGCACATCTGAAGCGCAGATATGCGGCGTTTGTCACCCCGGCACACTTCATCTTTACAAGAAGCGCCCTGTTTCTCTTGCTGTTCACGATAACATTTGCCTGCAGCCCGACGATACCGAAAATAACGAGCAGTACCGTGACGGAGTAAAAAGCGGCAAACATACCGCGCGGGTCCTGCGCCTCACGTTCTCCGTTTGTCAGGTAGTTATCGCCATATCCTTTAAGCTCGCTGCCAAGCTGCCCGGAGGGAACTCCCGTTCTGATAACGGCATGACACACCGCAGGCGTTCCTTCATCCGAAAAGACAAAAAAGGACGGAAAAAGATCATACGGCTGCCCGGCATCACTCCCGTTCATATGAGGAACAACGTCGGTATACCTCCCGATCTCGCCGACCACCGTATATTCGCGTTCATGCACGCTGCCGTCAAAAGCCGTTACGGTAAGTCTGATCCTGCCGTCCGCATCCACGGCGCCGTCACGCTCCAGTAAATAAAGAGCAGCCTCCTCCACCGCGACCTCGGAGTCGTTTTCGGGCATTCTGCCGCTTACGACGGCAACGGGCAAAAGCTCCGCCGCATTGTCGTCGATGCGTCCGACCGCAAAACAGTCGCCGTCATGCCGCACGTATCCCGAAACCGCGACATTTCCGCGTTTTCCGCGCGACGAAAGTGCCCGCACGCCTTCGTCGCCTTCATCGGCGTGCAGTATGCATACGTCGTATGTCCCGTAAACGGTGTCAAGGTGCGCCCCGTAGGACGTCACAAATGACACGACCAACGTCACGGCAAGGATCACTATACAAATGAACACCGAATAGTTGACCGTCTCGCGCACGTATGCGCGGCGCTCGCTTCGCATATGCTCCCATACGGCGGAAAACACAATTTTCATCGCGCGTTCACCTCATCGGACACTATGCGCCCGTCCGACATTCCTATTACCCTGTCGGCTATCTTCGCCATGTCACCGTCGTGCGTAACATAAAATACGGTTATACCGAGATCGCCGCGCAGCCTGCCGATAAGCTTACCGATCTTTGCCGAATTCTCCTCATCAAGATTTCCCGTCGGTTCATCCATAAGAAGCAGCTTCGGCTTATGCAATATCGCGCGCGCAATGGCTACACGCTGCTGCTGACCGCCGGAGAGCTGTGACGGGAGCCGAGACGACAATTCTCCCAGCTCAAGAACCTCTGATATGTTCTTGAGGTACTCCGCGTCCGGCTTCACCCCGCGTATCATGAGCGGGAAAATTACATTTTCCTCGGCTGTGAGCTCGGGGATAAGGTTAAAGAACTGAAAAACAAAACCTATATTGTCCGCTCTGAAACGGCTGAGCTCGTTCTCCGGCATCGCGGAAATATCCGTGCCGTCTATCGTCACCCGTCCGGAATCCGGAACATCCAATCCGCCAATCAGATTGAGCAACGTGGTTTTTCCGCACCCGCTTTTCCCCATCACGGCTGTGACGGAGCCGGCAGTCACCGCGAGATCGATATCACACACCGCTGTGACCTTTCCCGACGTATAGGTTTTGGAAAGCTTTTCGACGAGTATCATATCATTCATTTACAGGCTCCTCCTTTTTTGCGGAGCCGCATACCTGCTTCATGCAGAAGGCACCGATAAATGCACCGGCACCGGCAATAAGCAGCTCGGCAGTGTCAAAGTACCTTCCCATTGAAATGCCGCAAAGAAATGCGGCAGCCGAGACGATTATCAGCCCGGCGCATATCGCCCATCCCTCAAGCGCCGAACTTACGGCATTGCGTCTGCGCAGAAATGCCACAGCGCCGAACAGCACCGATGCCGCAAGATCCGCAATAAAAAACCCGATCAGGCTTTGCATAGCGACTGTGTACCTCGTTTCGACACCGCCGTCGCCGAGCGTATATGTATTCATTGCGTGCCACAGGTTTACGAAAGGTATGAAATTATTATATGCTTTTGACATACCGGTGGTTGCCGGACCGAAGCGCAGCGGGAAGCATTCGCCTATAAGCCAGAAAGCCGCCAAAAGTGCCAGTGCGGCACCGATGCATTGACTCGGCGGGCGCTTTTTGAGAAGCATGACAATAACGACCGCTACCGTTATGACCGGCGCGGTGCAAAGCAAAAAACGTATTTCGAATGTCATGGAACACTCCTTTACATTTGCGGCACACAGCTGTCGTATCACCGTTCGGGCGATCCGACCGCAGCGTGCATTTTTACCGCCTCGCGATGACATCGGATAGGATCGTTCCGTTTTTATTCCATAAAACAGGGTGATGTATCCGTAATGTAATCAAAACGGCTGTTTTGTTTATACATCCATTATAACATATAATTATATTATGTCAACACCTTTTATTATTTTCTGCACTTTTTCTGCATTATTTGCACTGTGACACAGAACACAAAAGCAGGGCTGCCGTACTTTAATGCGGCAGCCCCCGTATTTATTTTCTCAGTCTTTCGATAAGCGCTCCGCCGTTTTCGCGGAGCCATTTTTTACGGTCCCCGTAATCGGGCATCACGCGCGCGACCTCAGCCCAGAAGCGCGGCGAGTGGTTCATTTCAATGCGGTGGCAAAGCTCGTGAACAACTACATAATCCGCGACCTCGGGCGGCGCGAGCATGAGAAGACAGTTGAAGCTGAGGTTCCCCTGCGACGAGCAGCTCCCCCAGCGCGAGCGTTGGCTCCTCACCGTTATCCTGCCGTGATCGACGCCGACAAGCGGCGCAAAATAGTCGACCCGCTGCGGTATCGTCTCGAGCGCGCGCCCGGCAAGCGCGCGTATCTCTTCGTCGGTAAGGGGCGGAATCTCATCCCGCCTGCGCGCCGTCTCCTCGTTTCTCAGGCGCATGAGCGCAATATGGCTTCCTATCCATTCGCGCCGCTCATTGACGAACCGTTCGATATCGGATGTCCGCATCCGCCGCGGAGCGCGCACGACGACCGAAAGGTCGCGCCCGACCTCGACCGAGACTGTTCGCCTGTCGCTGCGTATTATTTTTATGCCGTAATATTTCATGATATCCATGAAAAAATTATACCACCCGCGGCGCGCAGTGTCAACCTCCGCACTTGATTTTGCGGCGCGGATATGCTACAATAAATATGTAAATAACGATGCAAGGAGCATGATCGCAATGAACGAAACGAAAATATACGACGCTCTGCTGACAAGACGCAGCATACGCAAATACAAAAGCACGCCGGTACCTGATGCAGATATCGACCGGATCATAGCCGCGGGGCTTTACGCGCCGACGGGACGGAATATGCAGTCTCCGATAATCGTGGCTGTCACAAACCGCGAGCTGCGCGACCGCATATCGCGCATGAACGCCGCGGTGATGGGCTCGGACGGCGACCCATTCTACGGCGCACCCGCCGTCCTTATCGTGCTTGCCGACCGTAGCTGCCGCACACACGTTTACGACGGCAGCCTTGTAATGGGCAATATGATGCTTGAGGCGCACGCACTGGGGCTCGGAAGCTGCTGGATCCACCGCGCACGCGAGGTGTTTGACACCGACGAGGGCAAAGAGATACTCCGCGCGCTCGGCGTCACGGGAGACTACGAGGGGATAGGCAACTGCATTATCGGATATCCCGACTGCCCGCTGCCCGAAGCGCCCTCAAGACATGACGGCAGAGTATTTTACGCACGGTAAATGACAGGATATCCGATCGCCCCCGAGCTGCGCCGTTACTGCCTGCGTATGCCCTTTTCGCCTGCGATACTGCGCGCGGCACGCCTGCCGATGCGGATGATGTACGCATTGACGCGCATCCCGCACGGTGTGAGCCACCGCGTGGGGCGCACGCACGGGCTGCAGCTCGACATTTTTGAGCCGAAAACGGCGGACGAGCACACGCTGTGCCTGCTTTATATGCACGGCGGCGGGTTCGGCTACCGTGCGGCGCCGTATCACAAGCGGCTCGCCGCCGTGTACGCGCAGCGCACCGGGTGCCGCGTCATCTGCCCCGACTATCGCCTCACGCCGCGCTATCCCTTCCCCGCCGCACGCGAGGACTGCCTTGCGGCGTTCGATGCGGTGAGAAGAAACTACACGGACGCGGCGATCGCCGTCGGCGGCGACAGCGCCGGCGCGGTTTTGGCAGCCGACGTCGTGCGCGGTCGGCAGGATGCCGGGATCGCGTTTCAGCTTCTCGTTTATCCCGTCTGCGACGCCGCGCAAAGCACGGCGTCGATGGCGGAATTCACCGACACGCCGCTTTGGGATCCGGTGAACAATGCGGAGATGTGGCGACTGTACCTGAAAAACACCGGGAACGGCGACAGCGCCGATGCAAGCCCGATGTCCGCGCCGCTGCCGGATGTGATACCGGACGCATACATCGAGCTTGCCGAATTCGACTGCCTGCGCGACGAGGGCGCGGCATATGCCGCACGTCTCGCGGCTGCGGGAGCCGACGTTACGCTCAACCGCACGCGCGGGACCTTTCACGGCTACGACATAGCGCAGCACGCCCGGGTGACCCGCGAAAACGTCGCACGACGGGTGGATTTCATCAAAAAACACACGAAAAAAGGATCTTAAAAAGCTCGCTCCGAGTTTTTTAAGACCTTTTTTCATATTAGCATCTGTCCGGCAGGTATACGGCTCATCCACCGTCGCCCCCGCCGCGACGCGAAAGTCCCTTTGAATATCTGTGCGGCGTCGTGCCGAATTTTTCACGGAAGCGCATGATAAAATGCGAATAATCCGAAAAGCCGCACAGAGCGCAGGTGTTCTGCACCGACTCGCCCGCCGAAAGCAGCTCTTTTGCCGCAGCAAGCCGCTTTGATTCGACATATTCCGACGGCGTTGTGCCGAGATGATCGCGAAAACGCCTGCCGAGCGTACTGCGGCTGATGAAAAATCGCGCCGAAAGCTCATCGGTGCCGCACGGTCGGTTGTAATTTTCACCGATATACGCAAGTATGCGGCGCAGATCCTCCGGCACCGCAGCCGACGGCAGCGTGTCGTGCCTGTGGCGGTCGATCGTATCAAGTATACCGTAAAGCGCTGCAAGATAGCCGACCGTTATCTCTCCCTCGCGCGCCGCTTCGCCGCGCAGCCTGAAAAATGCCGAGATCACCGCTTCGCGGTCGGCGTGATCCATTGAAATGAGATTCGCCTCTCCGCTTTTGCGGTCAAAAAAGCAGTCCGGCAGCCCGCGCCGCGAGCCGTCGGGCAAAAGCCAGAGGCAGAAATGCTCGTGAACGCAGTCGCTGTGATAAACGCAGCGGTGCACCTCGTTCGGCTTTGTTATGATGATGTCGCCGCGCCCGACGGGGTAAACGCTGTCCTCGACGACAAACGAAACATCTCCCGAAAGATTGAGATACACCTCGCAGAAGCTGTGTATGTGCGCGCCGTCGTGCATCGGGTCGTCGGCACGGGTAAAGGCATCGACGTAATTCACATCGGCTGAGATGCCGCCGCAGTCGATGGGGCGCGGGCTGGGCTCATACTTCATTTTGTTGCTCCGTTTGTGACGCATATATCATGTTTTTTGAGCATATACGGCTTGAAATGCGCTTTATAAGTCGATATAATTATATCATAAACTCCGAAAGGATGCAAGGATAAAGCCATGAAAACATATCCTATACGTTTTGCCCCCGACAGACAGCTTTTTGACAGCTTTGCTCATGACCCGTCGCTCATCCCCGTTTCGTTTTCACTTGACGGCGACGACTACCGCGGCTTCGGCAGCTTTGCGCTGACAGGCAGCGAGGAGAGCACCGCGAAAAACGGCGTCGTGACCCGCCGCCTCACCTTTGCGATAGACAAAAACCTGACCGCCGAGGTCCTGCTCGCATACTGCCCCGAATTCGGCGAGCTTGAATACACCGTTTTCTTCAGCAATACGGGAGAGGAACGCAGCCGGGTGCTGCATGACGTGCGCACCGTCGATCTCACCGTCTGCGGCGACGATCCGGTGCTTGACGGCATCATGGGAGACCATGTGAACAAATATCGCCCCTACCGGCACGCGCTCGTTTCGGATCCCGTTGAGTTCACCTCTCTGCGCGGCAGACCCACGCACGAGGTGTTCCCGTATTACGATCTCGAATACGGCGACGGCGGCGTGCTCATGGCGCTCGGCTGGGCAGGGTCGTGGTCGGCAAAATTTACGGCATCCGTGACCGCCGACGGCACGCTGACGCGTTACACCGCCGTGTCGGGCGTCGGGTTTGAAGCATTTCTCCTCCCCGGGGAGACGGTAAGAACGGCGCTTGCGGTTTTTCTCCCCTATCGCGGAAGAAACACCGACGATGCGTCAAATCTCTGGCGGCGTTGGTTCGTGAAATACAATATGCCGCGTGCCGATGCCTCGGGTGCACCGATAATGCCCTTCACCACCGCCTGCCTTGCGGGCGACACGGGGCTCCCGAACTCCGACGGCAGCATCTCCGAGCGCGACTTCACATGGCGCCGCTCGCTCGACAGGATATACGCCGAAAAAGTTCCGCTCGACTTCCGTTGGTTCGACGCGGGCTGGTACCTCGACCCGCGCGGCGAGAGCGTCCCGTCCGACTGGTGGGGCACGGTCGGCACATGGGAGCTTGACCGCGAAAAATGGCGCGGCGACAGCTTTTGCGAATCGGTGGAATATGCGCACAGGCACGGCACGAAAACTCTCGTGTGGTTTGAGCCGGAGCGCGTGACGGACCCCGAGAACCTTGAAAAAAACTTCGGCTACAAGAAGGAATGGGGCGTTGCCTGCGGCAATGTCACGACCAACAACCTCGGAAACGAGGAGTGTCTTGCGTGGACGGCGGGCAGGATCATAAAATTCATGCGCGAAAATCATGTCGATCTCTACCGCGAGGACAACAACAGCAATCCCTTCGTCTGCTGGCAGAATGCCGACGCGCACGAGGAGGAGATACACGGCGCGCCGCGCCGCGGCATCACCGAAAACCATGCCGTGGTCGGTCATTACCGCCTTTGGGACAGCATAATCGACTACTGCCGGCAAAACGGCGGCTGCACGTTCGTTGATTCATGCGCCGCGGGCGGCGGCAGGAACGATATCGAATCCATGCGGCGCGGCGTTCCGCTGCTTCGCAGCGACAGCGACCGCACGACCACCGCACTGCGGCTTTCTATGACTACGGCGTTCAACAAATGGATCCCATTCTGCGGCGCATCGAGCAAAGAGAGCACACGCGAGCTGGCACCCGGCTGCATCAGCGACATATACGTGTTCCGCGCGTCATATCTGCCCGCGCTCAATCTGAGCATTCAATGGACGCAAAAACCCGACGTTGACTACGACCGCGTGCGCGGCAGCATTGCGGAGTGGCGCAGCGTGGCTGAGTATCTTATGAAGGATATGTACGTTCTTACCCCGTGGCACAGCGAAAACGACCGCACAGGCTGGACTGCGACCGCATGGTTCGACCCCGAACGCGGCAGCGGCGTGCTGCTTGCCTTCCGCATGGAGGACTGCCCGGACGGCGAATGCACCGTAAGGCTCCCGTTTGCCGTAAGCGGCAAAAAATATACCCTTGCGAATGCCGACAGCGGCACTGAGGAGACAGCAGACGGCAGTGTGCTTTCTGCCGGATATACGCTGCGCCTCGGAGCGCCGCGCACATCAATGCTCATACGGATAAAAGAAAATGACCGCTGAGCTTTCCGTATATCCGCTTCTTGCGCTGACGCTTGCGGCGTCGCTCGGCGGCGGGCTGGTAAAAAGCTATTACAGCAAGCGCGTGAGCGCCTCATCGGGCGGCTACTATCTTTACAACGGAGTATCGAGCCTCGTCTCGGCAGCGGTGCTGACGGTCATGGGCAGATCACACGCCGTCTCCGCCTTCACGCTCTCGCTCGGCGTGCTCTTCGGCGCCGTCACCGCCGTACAGCAGGTGACTAATGCCGCAGCCCTCGCCGTGGGACCGTGGTCGTATACCTCGGTGCTCATCTCGCTCTCAACGGTGATACCCGCGCTCTCGGGCGCCATCTTCTGGCACGAAAAGCTCACGCCCGCCGGGATCGCGGGCATCGCGCTGCTCGCGGTCTGCATACTGCTTTCGGTAAACAAAAAGAAGGACGGCAAAAGCGCCTCGCCGAAATGGTTTGCGCTGTCAATGTCGGCTGCGCTGTGCACGGGGATCATCGGCGTTCTGCAAAAGGTGCACGGCAGCTCGTCTCACAGCGGCGAGCTTTACGACTTTCTTATCACCGCATTTGTCTTTTCGGCTGTATTTTCGTTTATCCTTTTCGCACGCTGCGCGAAGAAGGACAGGAAAAGCGGGGCAAGGACCGTCCCCGACCGCCCGCTGCCGCTTCTTGCAGCAATGTTCGCGGCTGCGGGGATCGCGGCGGCGTTAAACAACGCAATAAACCTCCGCCTTGCTGGAACGATGAACAGTGCCGTGTTTTTCCCGGTAGTAAACGGCGGCGGGCTCGTGCTGACGACCGCAGCGTCGGTCATTTTCTTTCATGAAAAGCTCACGGCGCGACAGTACGTCGGTCTTGCGGCGGGTATAGCGGCGGTCCTGCTCATATGTATAAAATAAAGAACAGCCATGTGCGGGCAACGCCCGAACATGGCTGTTCTTCTTCATTATAAATAATAAAGACTCACTTTTTGTCGCCGAACGCTTCCGCCCAGTCCTTGTTGAATCTTTCGATACCGCTGTCGGTGAGCGGGTGATGCAGCATCTGCAGTATCACCTTATAAGGAACGGTCGCAATATCCGCACCGCACTTTGCGGCGTCGGTCACGTCCTGCGGGCCGCGGATGCTGGCGGCGATTATCTCGGTCTTGATATCGTGAACGTCGAATATCTCGGCAATGTCGCTGACGACCGACATACCGTCGTCGGAGATATCGTCAAGTCGACCGATAAAGGGGCTGACATAGGTCGCGCCCGCTCTTGCGGCAAGCAGTGCCTGCGCCGCGCTGAATATCAGCGTCACGTTGGTGTGGATGTCCTCGGCGCTGAGGATATGTACCGCCTTGAGTCCCTCGGCGGTCACGGGGATCTTTATAACTATATTCTTGCTGAGAGCAGCAAGCTTGCGTGCCTCGGCTACCATACCGGCAGCATCGGCTGCAACGACCTCGGCACTTATGGGGCCGTCAACGATAGTGGTTATCTCCTTGATAACGCTGACGAAATCTCTTCCCTCGCGTGCGATGAGCGACGGGTTTGTGGTAACACCGCAGATAACGCCGAGCTCGGCGGCTGCGCGTATGTCCTCAACATGAGCTGTATCGATAAAAAGCTTCATTGCAATTACCTCTGATTGATTTTGTTGCCGGTTCGAAAAATTCCGAAACCTTTTTCAGCATAATTATATCACTCATCGGCTGCAAAAACCATTGCTTAAATATTAATTTTAATTATATACTTTATTTTTGTCGTTTTGCTTGACAAAGCGGTCTAAAAGTGATATATTATGTCGTTGTTGATTTATTCAGCGATCATTATATCCGAAAGGAAACCACCGTTTCAATGACAACACTTCTCAGCATAGCAATCGCACTTATCGCCGGTCTGCTCATGTCCCGCGTCGCAAAGCCCCTTAAGCTTCCCGCGGTCACGGCATATCTTGTCGCCGGCATTCTCATCGGCCCATACTGCCTCGGCAGGCTCGGTATAGAGGGCTTGGGCTTCACATCCACCTCCGCCGTCACAGCACTCGGGCTCATCAGCGACGTAGCCCTCGGCTTCATCGCTTTTTCGATAGGCAACGAGTTCCGCCTCAAGGAGCTTGAACACATCGGCAAGCAGGCTCTCGTGATCGGTATTTTACAGGCGATCACCGCCACCGTTTTCGTTGATGTGACCCTCATCGTCATGCACATTTTCCTCAAGGAAAAGCTCCCGATATCCACCTGCATCACCCTCGGCGCCATTGCGACCGCCACGGCGCCCGCGGCAACGCTCATGGTCGTGCGCCAGTACAAGGCAAAGGGCGCGCTGACCGACCTGCTGCTCCCCATCGTCGCGCTTGACGATGCGGTGGGACTTGTCGTATTCGCAGTTTCCTTCGGCATTGCCAAGGCAATGCACGTCGGCAGCTTTGACTTTGTCTCCATCATCGTCAACCCGCTCGTTGAGATAATCCTTTCTCTCGTGCTCGGATTTGTTATCGGTCTTCTCTTCTCATGGCTCGAGCGCTTCTTCCACTCCAGAAGCAAGCGCCTCTCGCTCGCCGTTACGGTCGTTATCCTTGCCGTTGCGCTCTCAAAGCTCGAATTTGACGTAGGACCCGTACACATCGGCTTTTCGAGCCTTCTCGTGTGCATGATGGTGGCTACCGTTTTCTGCAACGTCTGCGACTTCTCAGAAGAGATCATGGAACGCGCCGACGCATGGACGGCACCGCTTTTCATCGTTTTCTTTGTGCTGAGCGGCGCCGAGCTTGAGCTCGGAGTGTTCTCCGACCTTGCCGTCGTCGGCATCGGCGCGGCTTATATCCTCTCACGCTCCGCCGGCAAGTTCTTCGGCGCAAAGTGGAGCAGCGAGCTTATGAAGTGCGACAAGAGTATAGTCGATAACCTCGGCATCACGCTGCTGCCGCAGGCGGGCGTGGCGCTCGGTATGTCGGTAACCGTCGGCGTTCTCGGCGCCGAGGGCGCGATAATCCGCAACATCGTGCTTTTCGGTGTGCTGATATACGAGCTCGTAGGTCCTATGCTCACCAAAATGGCACTGACACGCGCGGGCGATATCGTGAACGAACCCACCGATTCCCGCCGTCCCAATACGGGCAAAAAAAGATAAACGAAATAAGCTTCCCGCCTGACTTGCATCAGGCGGGAAGCTTATTTCATTTTTATCCGTTATCCGACTGCGGTCACTGTAACGTTGTTGCCGTGTTCGCGGATGATATCGAGCATATCATCGGTCTCGAGCCACACCGTTGCGGTGTTATCGTTGGGGTGAACGCCGATGATACCTGGCGCGTCGAGCAATGCGCTGTCAAGAAAGAATGACACCGCGCACGCGGCATCGTTCAGCAGCCCGATCGGCGTGACCGCTCCCGGCGACAGCTTCAGTATGTCCGCAAGCTCATCGGCGGATGCAAAGCTGAGCGGCCGCAAGCCGTTTGCACGGCGGAATACTTTAAGATCGACCCTTTTATCGCCCTTTACGGTAATAAGATAATAATTCCGCTTTTTATCGTCGCGCACAAAAAGATTCTTGGCATCGCATTCGGGGTGCGAGAGCCCGACCTCGGTCAGCTCGGCCATGTTATAGACCGCTTTGTGCTCGGTCACCTCAAACGGAATACTCTTTTCTTTAAGAAAAGCGTAAACTTCTTCTTTGTTCATCGTTATAAAAGCCGGAAGGTCAGAATTCCCTTCTCCCCTCAAGCGCGCGGGAGAGCGTCACCTCGTCGGCATACTCAAGCTCGCCGCCCACGGGAATACCGTAGGCAAGGCGGGTCGTTTTTATTCCCGTAGGCTTCAGCAGTCGCGCAATGTACATTGCCGTCGCCTCGCCCTCAACGGTCGGGTTCGTGGCAATGATTATTTCGTGTATATCGTTTGTACCGATGCGTTCCATCAGCTCGCGCAGGCGCAGCTTGTCGGGTGTCACGCCGTTGACGGGCGACAGTGCACCGTGAAGGACGTGATATGTCCCGCGGTATTCGCGCACGCGCTCCATCGACATTACAGCCTTTGTGTCCTGCACGACGCAGATGGTGCTGCGGTCGCGCGTTGGATCGGAGCATATCGGGCACACGTCAAGGTCGGTGAGGTTCTGGCACACCGGGCAGAGGTGGATCTTGTCCTTTGCATCGAGTATAGCACGGGCAAAATTCTCCGCCTCGTCGCGGCTCATATCGATGACCGAGAACGCAAGCCTCATCGCCGTGCGCTTTCCCACACCCGCAAGCCTTGCAAACTGCTCAGCAAGCACCTCAAGCGAGGCAATATAGTCAGCCATGCTTAAAATCCGAGTCCGCCGGCGCTGGGCAGTCCCGATTTCGCGGTAAGCGCCTGCGTTTCCTCTTCGTAAACGGTCTCGACCTTTCTTATAGCCTCGTTCACGGCAGCCATGAGGATGTCCGCAAGCGTTTCGGTATCGTCGGGATCGACCACCTCGGGCGCCATTTCGATAGCGACAAGCTCTTTTTTGCCGTTCATTTTGACCTTCACGGCTCCGCCGCCCGCCGATATCTCATATTCGCGCGCCTCAAGCTCCTCGGTCAGCGCAGCCATGTCGTTCTGAAATTTCTCATACTGGCGCATGAGCGCGTTCATGTTTGCGGGTCCGCCCCCGCCGATGCCCTTCGGTATTCTTGCTTTCATTTTTCTGTCCTCTCCTTAACATCAGGGTAGTTTTCTGCCGCAGCTGTTGCAGAATTTGAAGTCATCACGGACCTCGGCACCGCAATACGGGCAGAATTTATTTGTTTTATTATTGTTTGTGCAGTCATTGCTGCCGCTTTCCGGCGCATCTCTGCGGGCTCCGAAGCGCTCGTTGAGCGGATCGGGCTCCTCGCTGCCGTCGGTTATGTCGAACGACGAATAGCGGTTTTTTGACGTGGCGTTTTTGAAATTATATATCGACATCGCCACTGCGGCTCCCACGAACACGAAGCCGAACAGCCCGAAGAGTACGCCGCCCATGGAAAACGCCGATACCGTCCAAATGATACCGAACAGTGCCGCAAATATTCCCGCGATACCGCCCATGAATGACGGACCGCGCCCCGGCTTTACGCTCTTCATCTTCTCACTCCTGCTGTCTGCCGCCGTCGGCAAGTGAGCCGAGCTCGCTGTCAAGCAGCGCCGCGGCATCGGGATCCTCCGACGCGGGCAGCACCTCGACCTTTACCGCGTTCGGCGCAATGCGGCGTTCAAGCACCGCGGATGCCGCCGATGCGATAAGATTCAGGCTTTTCTCACGCGAGAGCAGATTTTTTGTGAACTGCGTCTCGCAATACAGCAGCACGCTGCCGGCATCGTCATATGCGCGGCATTTGCGAACAAATCCGCCAAGACCCTTGTCTGCCTCGGCGACGCGCTCGGCGATCTCGGCAAAATTGCGTATCGGCTTGCGCACCGGCGCAGTTTCTTCCTCTTTTTTCTTTTCCTTTGCAGGCGTTTCGGGTGCCTTTTGAGGCTCTGGGTATACGACGACCTTCGGCGGCGCCGCCGGTGCATCGCCCAATGTGACCTCGGAGTCGGCGACCGGGCGCGACTCGTCGAACGACGGCAGCGTGACCGCCATACCGCCCGCAAGTGCGCTCTCAAGCGCTGCTATGCGTGACAGAAGTGCCTCGGGACGTGTGTCAAGACGCTCGTCAGCCATGCGCAGCAGCGTCATTTCAGCCACCGAGCGGCGTATAGCTCCCGCCCGCTGCATTGCAAGATATGCGTCGTCAAGCAGACGGCTGTGATACATGAGCGTTTCACGCGTGAAAAGTGCAGCGTCGGCACGCAGAGCCTCCGCCTCAGCCTCGGTGAGGTCAAGATATTTTATCGCGTCGGCTCCGGTCTTTATCACGAGCATATCACGGTAATACGAGATAAGCTCGCCCCAGAAAACGGTGATATCCTTTGCCGACGAGTCCGTTTCAAAAACGATATCGAACAGCTCCGCAGCATTTTTGGCGGCAAGCGCGCGCACCGTGCGCGAGACCGTGCCGCGCCCCGTCGATCCGACGGCGTCGTTTACGACCGCGGGAGTTATCTTCTCTCTTCCTCCCGCACAAAGCTCAAGCAGACTTATCGCATCGCGCATTCCGCCCTGCGCAAGACGCGCAAGCATGAGCGCCGCGTCGTGATCGAGGTCGATGTTCTCGCATTTCGCGATATATTCGAGTCTTCCCGTGAGCACCGGCACCGGAATGCGGCGGAAATCGAAGCGCTGGCAGCGCGATATGATCGTTGCGGGGAGCTTTTGCAGCTCTGTCGTGGCAAGTATGAATATAACGTGCGACGGCGGCTCCTCAAGCGTTTTGAGCAGCGCATTGAAGGCGCTCTGCGACAGCATATGCACCTCGTCGATGATATAAACGCGGTATCTGAGGCTTGAGGGAGTGTAAACCACCTCGTCAAGTATCGCGCGTATGTCGTCAACCTTGTTGTTTGACGCCGCATCCATTTCAAGAATGTCGGTCTCGCCACCGGAATCCATCAGCCGGCACGCCGCACACTTTCCGCACGGGCTGCCGTCTACCGGCGATTCGCAGTTAACGGCGCGCGCCAGTATCTTGGCAGACGTGGTCTTTCCGGTGCCGCGCGAGCCGCAGAAAAGATAGGCGTGGCTTATCTGACCGTGCGCCGTCTCATATTTGAGCACCCTCGTGATATGATCCTGACCGCACACATCGTCAAACGTGCGCGGGCGGTATTTACGGTATAACGCCTGATGCACTTCACGCCTCCCCGTCCGAAAAGGACCTTGCAAAAATCCGGCTGCAAAATAAGACCATACACCCCAAAGTCGAACATCGCCGCCGCGCGTTACTCACCGCCCGTGCTCAGAACAGGCATCCCTGCGGCACATCCGGTAAACTGCTTAATGCTGCTTGGTTCCCCACCTGACATGGTTCACAGCCCCGGATTGCGCAGGACCCGCTCCTCAACACACGTTCGGCGTCTCGGACCGCGTCGGTTCAGCCCTCGTTCGGGGGATGCACCCCCGCTTTAGCGGATTTCGGGTACAGGGCACCGCTAACTCCCCGGCTGGTATGGCCTTATTTCACAGCCGAAGCCTAAAATAAGTTTACGGATAATATTATACCAAAAAACACGCGGGAATGCAATAGCTTTTCCCGAATTTTTTAACACCTTATAATACGTCCGCGGCGGTTTTCGCCGCGTTTGCGGGACGCTTCCGGATGAAAAAGAAAACTTTTATTGTTTTTCGATAAAAAACTATTGACAAACGATCGCGCGTATGCTATACTGTCTGCAACGGAGCGGAAGATGCTTCCTCTCCGCACGATAACGAATGAGAGGATATCAATATGTTGAAAATCGGAAGACGTGCCTCGTGCACCATATCGCTTGTACTGTCCGTCGTGACGCTCGCGGCGGTGGTCGTTGCGGCATTCTTTATGCCGCGCATAGCCGAGGTGTATTGCAGAGCTCATGTCACCCCCGCAGACGCGCCGTTTTATCTGCGCTACACATTCATACTTGTCGTTTCTTACCTGATACTTGCCGTCGCCGCAGCGTGTGCTGCGGTACTGCTCACCCTTCTGCTGGCGCTGCGCCGCGGAGAAGTGTTCACCGCCGCGAACGTTGCGCGTCTGCGCGCCGTTTCGTGGGGCTGCATAATCGCCGCGTTCCTGTTTGCAGCTCTGACGCCGAAGTTTATCATCTCGGCAGCCGTCGCTTTTATCGCCTTCTTTGTCGGGCTGTGCCTCAGGATAGTCAAAAACGCCTTTGAGGAAGCCTCGGCGCTCAAAGAAGAAAACGATTTCACCATCTGACAGAGGAAAGTAAAATGATAACCGTAAATCTTGATGTTATGATGGCAAAACGCAAGATGTCCCTCGGCGAGCTTTCCGAGCGCGTGGGCATCACACAGGCGAATCTCTCCATTCTGAAAAACAACAGAGCCAAAGCCATACGTTTTTCAACTCTCGACGCGATCTGCCGCGTGCTCAACTGCCGCGTTGAGGACATTCTCGAATACGAAGAAAAGGAGTCGGACAATGAATGGCAATGAATCAATGCTTCCCGATGGCACCGTTCAGACAGCCGTCACTCAAAAGCGCGAAGCGAGACCGTGCGAGGTCGCGTTCGCATGGATAGCGATCGTCGCAGCATACATCTGGTGTCGCCTTACACCCGCAAGCACGCGCCCCCTCGGCGCATTTCTTATGACGCTTGCGCTCTTTATCGCGGGCGGCGTATTTCTCGCCCTCTCTGGAGCGCGTCAGAACCGCCGTTCTATCCCGTGCGCGGCGTCAACGCTCATTCTTTCCCTTTCGTTTATACTTTCGTCAAACGGATTCATCCATTTTCTCACGCTCGCATGGGTGCTTTGCTGCTTCATGCTCTGGGTGCTGCTCTCATACGGAGGCGGGCTTGAAAAATATCCGGGAGACCTTTTATTCTACGATACCGTAAAAGCCGTATTCGTTATGCCCTTCGCATCATTCGGCGCAATCTTTTCTTCTCTTCTCCCGACACGCACCAAGGACGACGACGGCGCACGGCGGCGCGGCGGCAAACAGGTCGGCTTTGCCGTTATCGGTCTGCTCATAGCCGTGATACCGACGGCTGTCGTGATACTGCTGCTTTCATATGACAAGAACTTTTCCGAGATCGGATCGAAGCTGTTCAAATTCATTTCGGGCGACATTCTTGACCGCCTGCTGGCGCTCCTCTTTGCCGTTCCCGTCGCCGCATACGGCTTCGGCGCGTTCATTTCCGGCATCGACCGAAAGCACGAAAAGTATATGTCCGCCGACGCCTGCCGCAAATTCTCCGGCACGGTGAAATTTGCCCCCGAGGTGATGGCATGCTTTGCAATGCTGCCGCTCCTCACGGTATATGCGGTGTTCTTCGTATCGCAGTGGAACTACTACGTCTCTGCGTTCTCCGGCAAGCTGCCCGAGGGTATTGACATCTACTCACAGTACGCCCGCGACGGTTTCGGCGAGCTTTGCGCGGTGTCGGGCATCAACGCGGCTGTGATGATAACCGTGTCTGTATTTACGAGGCTCAGACAGCCCGACCGCCACAGCCCCGCCACGCGCGTGTTTATCGGGCTTCTGTCGGTCTCCACGCTGATACTCATTGCCACGGCGATATCAAAAATGGTGCTGTATATTCGCGCGTACGGTCTGACCCGCCTGCGTGTTTACGCCTCGTGGTTCATGATATTGCTCGCCGCAGGCTTCCTCATCATGCTGATAAAGCAGATAATACCGAAGACCAACGCCGTGTGTGCGATGCTTGCGGCTTTCATCCTGCTTTTCGGCGTGCTGGCTCTTTCCGACCCCGACCGTCAGATAGCAAGATACAATGTAGACCGCTATATCGAGGGCACGCTCTTCCTTCCCGACAAAGACGGGATCGACAGGCTTGTCGATGAGTGCGGCGACTCAGCAATACCGGAGACAGTTCGCCTTTATACGGCGCTTGAAGGCAGGAGCGATGCCGAAAACACACGGAATGCAATAAGATCCACCCTCTCCGGCTGGCTCAAAAAAGACAAGGCGGAAGGCACGGACATTCTACGCACGACACTGCCGAAGCTGCTCGCACGCCGCGCGATCGGCACCGTACCGGAGATTTCGGATACGTCCGCCGGGAAAAAATAAAAAACAGGCTCAAAAAAATAAAATATTTACCTTTATACGCTTGAAGTCGGCGCCGCTTATTGGTATAATGTAGTATTCAATAATCAGTATCAGCGTGAAAGGAACGCAGCTCCCATGACAAAACGTGCTCTGATAATAATTTCGGTGCTTGTTATACTGCCGATAGTCGTTACGCTTGTCGCTCTCGCCTCAAGCAGTCTGCGCAACCACGTTGTCGCGGAGTGGTGCGACGATAAGGTGAGCATAACATATAAGGGTGAGACATATCACCCGGTCGGAAAAGTCGGAGAAAGACTTTTCGGCTACGGCAAATATCTCGGAAGGATCGGCAGCAGCACCTACGGCGCCCCGCTCTATACGGTCAAGGATGACACCGCGGGCTATCTCTGCTATGCCACCGACACCGACAAGCTCGTGCTGCTTTCAAAAACCGGCGAGCCGCTCGACGGGCTGCCCGACGGCAGTGCCCCGAGCGAGATAAAGCTCGGCAAAACACGTACCTCGGACGAAAGTGCCATATCCGAGCTGCGTATGCTCGACGTCATCACCGACCCCGAAAAGGTCACCGACAGAGACGACCTACCGATCGCTTTCAGCACGAAGAAGTACAAGGGCAAATATATAAAATATAAGATATGGGACTATTGGGGCGACTCGGCTGTCGCGCTCGACTCGGGCGTGCGGCTCTTCCACATGACCGAGACCGACAACTGGTATTATGTCACCGCCAAGGACGCAGCTCAGGCGGAAGCCGAGGAGGATGCGCGGTATTACACATACACGGCGCGCCCGCTTAAGGACAAAAACGCAATTGCCCTGATAGAAAAGCTCACCTCCGGAGAAAGTGCTGACACGACAGGTACCGCAGACGAAACGACCGCACCCGACACCACCGTTTACGCCGACACAACGGCAGCGGAAGGAAACTCATGAGCGACACCGCCCGTGAGCGCCGCGCTCCGGCAGAGACCGCACCGCGTCCGCTGCGCATTGCCTCGGATATCCTGTTTGCCGTCTATCTTGCGGTGCTTCTGCGCCTGACCGTATTCCGCGACGGATTTTCGTTTGATAATTTCATGCTCGGCGGGTCGCTCAATCTCACTTTTTTTGACAACCTGATCGACGTTATAAGGCGCGGAGGAGGGTATTATTTCATTCGTCTGCTGCTTGGCAACATTGCCGCATTCGTTCCGATGGGCGCATACATCGCCTTCCGCACAAAAATGAGGATCATCACCGTTATCCTTATCGGCGCGGCGGCAAGCGCCGCGATAGAGCTTATGCAGTTCGCCTTCGACGCCGGAGTCACCGAGATAGACGACGTGATCCTCAACACCCTCGGCACCCTCGTCGGCGCCGCAGCGGTAAGGATAGCAAGTATGCCGATAACAAAAAATACAGGCACGGCACGCCGGTGATCCTGCCTCAAGACCTCAAAAAAGCGGCTGACGCATAAATGCGTCAGCCGCTTTTTTGTTACTTACTTATCTGAAGCTTTTCCCTTCACCGTCGTACACCGCACGGCGGACTATCGAATAGTCGGCGCCCTCCGACGAACGGCGTGCCCGCGCACCGAAGCGTGCAAGTATCACGCTCACGAGGAGCTCGGGGCTGAGATTTTCGGCGCTTCCGGCAGCAAGCCGTGTGTCTATCACAAGGCATCCGTCGCCGTGAGCGATTTTTACAGAGCGGATGAGCGGCGCGATATCGACCTCAGCCTCACCCGATTTTGTCTTTTTTGTCGTCATTATCGGCTTTTCGGCAAGAAAGTCGGCAAGCTCGCGCTCTGTCACCGAGCCTGCGCCCGGCAGACGTAGCGTTATCGTATAATCCGCCGATGCGATGCCCGCAAATTTCTCCGCCGCGGGATAGCATGAGGTGAACTCCACACCCGGCACGGTCGCGCGCCGCATACGGCGCAGCACCTCGTCGCACGGCATGTCCCCCTCAAGGCGTATGTCCATAAGCTCGCACTCGCTTGCGCAGCCGAGCGGAAGCGGCAGCGCGAACACAAGCTTTGCGTGCGGGTTGAAACCCTGCGTATACCACAGCGGCAGGTCGGCACGCGCAAGGATCCGCATCATCGTGCGCTGAAGATCAAGGTGCGAGGTGAATATTATCGGGCCGTGCTTTGTAAAGCCGAGCCTCACCACGCGCGGCTCTGCCGCCGCGGTCTTTTCGTTTCTTTCTGTATTTCCGTTCATTTGTTGAGACTCGGACAAACTGCCCTCTCCCCTCCAAGTCTGTTTGCGCCGCAGCCGGAGCAATGCTCACGGCAGCTCGGCGTTGTAACGCCCGCGTGCGCTTTGTCGTGCTCGCGGATAAGGAATTCCTTCGTCACGCCGCAGTCGATAACATCCCACGGCAGCACCTCGCTCGTGTCGCGGCGGCGGTTTGCGTAAAATGCTGGATCTATACCGGAACGCTCGAACAGGCTCATCCACCTGTCATAATCAAAAAACTCGTCCCACGCATCAAAATGGAAGCCCTCACGGCAGGCGAGTTCAAGTGCCGCGCCTATTCGGCGGTCACCGAGTGCCAATACAGCCTCGATGCGGGAAACGCCCGAGTCGTGACAGGAGAATTTTATTTTGCGGTCGGTGATCTTAGAGCGGATGAAGAGCCGCTTCTCCTCAAGCTCCTCGCGCGTGCTCTGCGGCTCCCACTGGAAGGGAGTGAACGGCTTCGGCACAAAGCAGGAAACGCTGACCGTCACCTGCGGCTGGCGGCGCTTGTTGTGCTCCGGCGTGGCATAGTATTTTTCGATCACCGCCTTGCCGAGCGCGGCGATGCCCGCAAGATCTTCCTCGGTCTCGGTGGGCAGACCGTCCATAAAGTATAGTTTGACCTGCTCTTTGCCCGCCGCAAACGCGATGCCCGCTGCGTTCATGAGGTTTTCCTCTGTAACATTCTTGTTTATAACGTCGCGCAGACGCTGTGTTCCCGCCTCGGGCGCAAATGTGATCGACGATGCTCTCACCGATGCGACCTTATCCATCAGCTCGCGCGTGAAGCTGTCTATGCGCAGCGACGGCAGCGAAAGGCTGACCTTTTTGTCGTTCGTCCATGAAATGAGACCATCGGTCAGCTCGCGCAGCTTTGTGTAGTCGGATATCGACAGCGAGCTGAGCGATATCTCCTCATACCCCGTGTATTCGTAAAGGCATTTTGCCTGATTGCAAAGCACCTCCGGAGATTTTTCGCGCACGGGGCGGTATATCATGCCCGCTTGGCAGAAGCGGCAGCCGCGTATGCAGCCGCGGAACACTTCAAGCATTATGCGGTCCTGTATCGTTTCGAGATAAGGCATTACGAGCTTGTCCGGGAAGAACATCGTATCAAGATCCTTTACGATGCGCTTGCGCACCGTCTTCGGCACGTCGGGATATTTCGGCGTATACGCCTTCACCGTTCCGTCGTCGTTGTATGTAACGTCGTAAAGCGACGGCACATAAACACCCTCGATGCTTCTTGCAGCCTCGTGCAGGAACGCCTCGCGCGTATAGCTGCCGTCGTCCTTCATTTTGATATAAAGACGGACTATCTCGGGCAGCATCTCCTCACCCTCGCCTATATTGAAGAGGTCAAAAAAATCCGCTACCGGTTCGGCATTGTACGAGCAGGGACCGCCGCCTATCACGAGCGGCATATCATCGGTGCGGTCTGCTGCGCGCAGCGGCAAGCCCGCGAGATCGAGCATATTGAGGATATTGGTATAGCTCATCTCATACTGGAGGGTGAATCCGATAAAATCGAACTGCGATATCGGATCTCCGCTCTCGTGCGCCCAGAGCGGTATCTCATGCTCGCGCATCTTCTCTTCCATGTCCACCCACGGAGCGTACACACGCTCACACCAGATATCATCCTCGCGGTTTAGCACACCATAAAGGATGCGGACACCGAGGTTCGACATTCCTATCTCGTATGAATCGGGAAAGCAAAAGGCAAACCGCGCCTTTACTTTTTCTTTGTCCTTTATTATCTGACCGTATTCTCCGCCGGTATATCTGCCCGGCTTTGATACCGATCTGAGAATTGATTCGGGTATCATCTGATCCGTCCTTTTTATTTATTTACTGTTCGCGGGCTGACGTTTAAGCGCCAACCCGCGTGATTATTCGTGATTTTTTTGTCAGTTGAGCAAAAGCTTTGATGAAATGACCGCAGGGAGCACACAGATCACCTGGTACAGCGCCACATACGCAGAGCTCATTCCGTAAAGGATACCGAGCGCACCGAGGAATGCCGCCAGAAGAACGCTGAGGCATATCGTCCCGATGCCGATATTCATATTGAGCTTGGATGTGCGGCGAAGCTTGCCGCAGGCAGTGACCGCGCCGATAAGCACGCTCCAGTCCTCGCCGTCGGCGATAAGGCATGCATCGACCTTTTCGTCTCCGGAAGCGGCAGCGACCGCAGCCGCGTCATCGTCGGATGCCACAAGCGCCGCCTTGTTGCGTATGACTCTCACGGGGCACTTCATCTCGCCGAGCATACGCGCCATCAGCGCATCGTCGATGTTGGGGTCGTTGCTCGTCATTATCGGACGTATGCCGCGCTCTGAAAGTGCGGTAACGGTGTCGCGGAAATCACTGTCGGCAAGATAGCTGACATAAAGCTTGAGCGCGACCTCGCCGTCAACGGCGATATACATCACGGCAGAGCCGCCGTCGGCGGCAAACGCCTCGTCGTCACTGTCAAAGGGCGCCGCTATACCGTTGGCACTCATGAACGCGTTGCCGCCGATGAGATACCTTCTGCCCTTTGCTGCGGCAACTATGCCGCCCTCGCAGACATCGAGTATTTCGGCGTCTCCCGAGCTGTTAGTCTCTGCTCTCTCCGCAGCACGGCGGAAAGCACCCGCAAGGGCGCCGCCTACCTTGTCGAACACTGCTGAGGCACCGTCAAGGATACCGAAAACATCTCCGGCTACGATGCCGCCGCAAAGACCTATCTTCTTAATAACGAGCGAACGTTGACCGAAAACATCCTCCTCGTCGAAAACCACGGCATCGGTGTCGGCATAAGCGTCGGCTTCGGTTTCATTGAGGAGCACCGCCCCAGAGCCGAGCAGGTTTCGGGTCATATCCCAGAAGGGATAGATAAGCGCCGCCATTGTGAAAACGGGCATTGCGATGAGCACCATAACGGTGAAGGTATTGAGTGAAGGGACAAACCCGCGTCCCGCCGCAAGTGCGATAAGGAACACCGCGAGCGACAGAGCGATAACGGGCGCGATAACATAATTGAGTATCCTCAGCGCGGGATTTTTGCGGTTCGTGTGCTTGAAGTAGTTTTCGGCAAACTTTCCGCGGCGCAGGCGCATGGCAGACGCGATCTTTGCGTCGTCGCGCTTGCCGCTGGCGCTGAGTGCCGTTGCAAGAGCCACGGGGTCTGCAGCCTCAAGCGTGCAGCAGCTCTCCCACGAGCTGAGCGCGTCGAACGTGCGCGACTGGCGCTTGCAGTCAAGCACATCATAAATGACTGACAACAGAATGCAGAGCACCGCAGGGAAGTTATAGAGCGTAAAGGAATCCGGACTTACCGCCGCGAGCAGTATGTCGTAAAGCAGCACGACCGTCACGGCTGCGGCAGCCGCAGAATGCGGCGTGAGCTCAAAACGGAATATCCCGAACAGCCCCGCCGTGAGCTGACGCCATGAAAGCGCCGCAGCAAGAAGCAGAAGCTGGAGCGAAACGAGGATATGCACCGTGGGAAAATCGGCTGCGCTGAGCGCACCGCCGAAATGCTTTCCGAACAGTTCAAATATAAGTATGAGAAGCGCCAGTATTCCCGTGCCGACCGCACGTATCATCAGCATGACGCTGTCGTTGCGATAAGCCTTTTTAATGCTCTCCGTCTGATCCGCCGAGCGGTATTCCGCGCCGCGGTAACCGAAAGCGCACGCATAATCGGAACGCAGGTCGGTCATATGCCGCCCGAGGTCGCTCTTTGCGCCCGCGGCAGGCTTTGGCGGCATCTCTCCGCCGTCATCGGTCCCGTAGCCGAGGGCAAGCATAAGATCGCGGTCCTCGTCGTCGATACCGACGGTGCCGTCGGGCTTCTCCGTCCCTTCGCCGGCCGCTGCGTCTGCGTCGACATCCTCATTTTCCGCGGGAGCGTCGGCGCTCACGGCGTCGGCGGCAGCCTCACCGGGATCCTCCGGCTTTTCGGCTTCTTCTTCCGATCCGGTCGCGGTATCCGACGATTTTACGGCAGCGTCCACGAGATCGACCGTCCCGGTCTCGGCGGGCGTGTCGTTTTCCGCGGCTCTGCTGAAAGCCATTACCTTTTTGAGCAGCTCGGCTCTGTCCGAAGTATCGCCGTCGCCGTCATCGGCGTTCGTTGCGGCAGCCGTGTTTTCATCCTCCGCTCCGCTCTCATCCGAGGGAGCGCCGACATCCGCATCGCTGCCGAGCACTTCGGAAAGGATATCGGAATAATCCTTATCGGATATCTCCGCCTCCGGTTCCTCAAATACTTCGCCGAGGATATCTTCCGCGTCCTCGCTCACTCCGTCGTCAGCCTTTTTCTCGGCTGCGGCGTCGCCGTCGTCATGACGGTCGCTCTGCGCGGCGAACAGGCTTTCAAGCAGCTCATCCGTTTCCCTGTCGGCACTGCTTTGTCCCCGGTTCTTGTTTTCTTCTGACATTATGATCTACCGTACCTTTCCCCTCAGTTACCGGCGTGCCTGCGGCGCGCCGCCTCGGTAAGAATCACCGCCGCGGCGGTGGATACATTCATGGAATTGACCTTGCCGTACATGGGAATGGATACGACAAAATCGCATTTTTCACGCACAAGACGGGAAACGCCGTTCCCTTCGCTGCCGAAAACGAAAGCAGCGGGACGGTTCATATCCGTCGTATACATATTTTCGCCGCCCGCCTCGGCAGCGTAGGTCCAGACCCCGGCAGCTTTCAGCTCGTCTATCGCGGCAGCTATATTCGTGACCTTGGCTATTGCCATGTGCTCAACGGCTCCCGCCGATGCCTTTGCAGCCGTGGGGGTAAGCCCCGCGGCGCGGCGCTTGGGAATTATCACTCCGTGAACACCGGCGCACTCGGCACATCTGATGAGAGCCCCGAGATTGTAGGGATCCTCGATGCCGTCGCAGATCGCGATAAAGGGCGCCTCGCCTCTTTCGGCTGCGATCGCGAGGATATCCTCGACGGTGCAATAGTCCTTCTCGGCTGCCATTGCCGCAACGCCCTGATGAACACCGCCGCCGCAAAGCGAATCGAGCTTTTCCTTTTCGACCTCGATTATCGGGATGCCCCTCTCGGACGCCTCGCCGACTATCAGATTGACGGAGCCCTGAAGCTCGCCCTTGCGGATAAACAGCTTATCCACCGAGCGACCCGAGCGCAGAAGCTCGCGGACCTCGTTTCTGCCGAATACCACGCCCTCCGCCGGCTCGCCGTCGATCTTGCGCGGCGGGAGCGGACTGCGGCGTCTCTCCGGACGTCTTTCTTCATTATTGCCGTTTTTTCTTTTGTTGCCTTGATACATCCGGTAAACACAACCTTTCCGGCGGGCTTACCGCCGCGCCGGCATATGCCGAGCCTGCACTTTTGTGCGCGCTTTTGCCGACACGCCGCACGGCGGTTCGGAAAAAATCGGCACATACACATTTTATTATATCATAAACGACGGGGTTTGTATATACTTTTTTTGATTTTTCACCGACAAATCGCGCTTTTTGTGTGCAGAAAATTCTGCATGATGTAAAATAACGCTATTTTTGCAGCCATACGGCGCCGTTTTGTTGTTGCAAATCACGTTTTTTGAAAAAACGCAAAAAAGGTATTGCAATTGCGCGGACTTTCTGATATAATACAGCACAAAGATAGAGGCGCGAAGATCATAAGTAGCGCACCGTAGGCTGCGGTAAGCCCGTGACGGTGTGTGAAAGGGGTCATCGCCGAAGCCGGCTCCCGCCGTGGGTGCTTTGGCTGGGCGTGCGGATAACATCCGTCCGACTGTCGCGTAAGCGGAGAGCTATCGGAGAAACGATAATCAAAACGTATTTCTTACGTTTATTTGTTATTGGAAGACCGGAGCTTTTCGTTCCGGTCTTTCTGTTTTTTCAAATAATTTTTCTGAAAGGAAACACCGTCATGAAAAGAACACTCGCCATCATCCTCGCACTGATAATGTCAGTCGCGTGCACAGCACTCACCTCCTGCTCATCCGAGAAAAAGGACATAAGCGGCGCGGGGAGCCTCGCCGACCTTGCGGGCGCAAAGATCGCAGCGCAGGCAGGCACTTTCCACGCCGAAGCCATGAAGCAGATAAGCGGCAACACCGCCGACACATATCCCGAATTTGCCGACCTCCTCACCGCGCTCAAGAGCGGTGCCATAGACGGCTATATCGCCGAGGAGCCCACGGCTCTCGCGATATGCCCCACCGACGAGACACTTGACTACCTGCACCTTGTAAACAACTCGACCGGCTTCACCGCCACCGAAAAACAGACCGGCGTTGCCATAGCCCTTGCCAAGGGCTCGGCACTCAAAGATAAGATAAACGCCGTGCTTGCCGAAATCCCCGCCGACACCCGTTATAATCTTATGCTCCAGATGGCTGATATAAGCGCCGGCAAGAAGGTCGATTCGCTCGTTCTCACCTCGGAGACGCCCGCCGCCCCCACCGGCACACTCAAGATAGCCATGGAATGCGCCTATGAGCCCTACAACTGGACCGACCTCAACACTCCCTCGCTCGGCGCCGTGCCGATCTACGGCGAGGGCGGCAAGGTAAAGGAAGGTCAGTATGCCAACGGCTACGACGTGCAGATCGCTCTCTACGTCGCAAACAAGCTCGGCATGAAGCTTGAGGTCTACTCCTACGAATGGGAATCCCTCGTTCCCGCCGTGCAGTCGGGCAGCGTCGATGCCATCGTCGCCGGCATGAGCCCAACACCCGAGCGCGAGGAAAAGGTCGATTTCACCGACATGTACTACACCTCCAACCTTGTTGTAATATATAAGAAGAAATAATCATGAGCTTTTTCAACGATGTGATCAACATCCTCAGGGAATATTACCCCTTCATATTCAAAGGGATCGGCGTCACGATGCTGATATCCCTTGTCGGCACCGTCGCGGGCTTTCTCATCGGGCTGCTCACGGGTATGCTCCGCACCGCACCGATGCCGCGCAATGCCGTCCTTCGCGTGCTGCGCAAAATACTCGACGCGATAATCACCGTTTATGTCGAGATATTCCGCGGCACACCTATGATGGTTCAGGCAATGGTCATCTTCTGGGGCTACGCCTTCGCCAGCGGCGGCAACACTCTGCCCCTCATACCGTCGGGCATACTCATCGTTTCGATAAACACCGGCGCGTATATGGCAGAGATCGTCCGCGGCGGCATAATTTCGATCGACAAAGGTCAGTTCGAGGGTGCGACCTCCATCGGCATGAGCCACAGCCAGACAATGCTCAACGTCATTCTCCCGCAGGTCATACGCAATATACTCCCCTCCGTCAGCAACGAATTCGTTATCAATATAAAGGATACGTCGGTGCTGAACGTAATAGGCGTCACCGAGCTTTACTATTTCGCGGGCGTTATTAAACGCCAGAACTTCCAGACCTTCCAGACCTATTTTGTGGTCTGCGTGATCTATTTCATTCTCACCTTCAGCGTGACCTGCCTGCTCCGTTTTGCCGAAAAGAAGCTTGACGGCAAGGAAAACTACACGATATTCGGCTCGCAGAGCGACCCCGACGCCGAGATACACGTCAAAAAAGAGGAGGCGATTCCCCGTGACTGAAAACTCAACGAAAATCATCGAGATAGATCACCTCAGAAAGCAGTTCGGTGACCACGAGGTGCTCAAGGATATCAGCCTTTCGGTGCACAAGGGAGAGGTCGTCAGCATCATAGGCTCATCCGGATCGGGAAAATCGACCATGCTGCGCTGCATCAACCTGCTTGAAACTCCCACGGCGGGCGATATCCTCTACAAGGGCAAAAGCATAATGTCACGCGACACAGATATAAGAAAATACCGCGCCGAGGTCGGCATGGTATTTCAGCAGTTCAACCTTTTCAACAATATGACCGCTCTCAAAAACTGCATGATAGGTCAGATGAAGGTGCTCGGACGCAGCCGCGAGGAAGCGCAGACCATCGCCATGGAATACCTTGAAAAGGTCGGGATGAGCCAGTATGTGAACGCCAAGCCCCGCCAGCTCTCCGGCGGTCAGAAGCAGCGCGTCGCCATTGCACGCACGCTTTCAATGTCGCCCGAAGTGATACTCTTCGACGAGCCGACAAGCGCCCTCGACCCCGAAATGGTCGGCGAGGTGCTCACGGTAATGCGCGCGCTTGCCGCGGCGGGCTTTACGATGATAGTCGTAACGCACGAGATGTCGTTTGCACGCGACGTTTCGAACCGCGTGATATTCATGGATAAGGGCGTCATCTGCGAGGAAGGTACTCCCGAGGAGATATTCGTCCATCCGCGCGAAGCCCGCACACGCGAGTTTCTTTCGAGAGTACTTTAAGACTCTCCCGGAACATATAGAAAAAATAAAGCCGGACCGCAAGGTCCGGTTTTATTTTTGTAAGAGCGCAGTACCGGTCAAGCAGCCGTCCGCAGCTCCGCCGCACCGCCAATGCGGCGACAGATCGAAATGAAGCGCTCATTTTTTCATTTTTTTTAAAAAACGTATTGCAAAAGGAGAGTAAATGTGATATAATAATTAAGCTTGCTGAAAAGAGCGGCAATCGCTGGTGTGGCTCAGTTGGTAGAGCAGTTGATTCGTAATCAACAGGTCGCGGGTTCGAGTCCCGCCACCAGCTCCAACAAACCGGGAGCGGGGAAAATCCCCGCTCCCGGTTTGTTTATGTCTTATGTCGGCACGATCAATTTACGAATGGTATACCATCAAATACTCGAACCCCGCTTTGCGGTACAATGACAGCAGATTTTTTCTTCACACGGCGCAAAGCATTTCAAGCCCGCCGTGCGGCGGGCTTGAAGGGGTCCGTGTCGTAAAGTGTCCCTTCAACAATAAAAGGACGGCTTTTAAGCCGTCCTTCGCAGCATCGGGGACTCAGAACCCCGCTTTGCGGTACAATGACAGCAGATTTTTTTCTTCACACGGCGCAAAGCATTTCAAGCACGCTCTTCGGCGGGCTTGAAGGGGTCCGTGTCGTAAAGTGCCCATTCAACAATAAAAGGACGGCTTAAAAGCCGTCCTTTTATTGTTGGTGGGCCATCAGGGACTCGAACCCCGGACCAACCGGTTATGAGCCGGTAGCTCTGACCAACTGAGCTAATGGCCCGCTCACAGGTCGTCGTCATTCGACCTGTTTATTATATCGCGCAAAACCGATTTTGTCAATACCTTTTTGCAAAAAATTTGACCCGGTATTTACGCTTTCCCGCCGAACGGCTCAAAATTCGTCCCGATCGTCCGGCGATCCGCAATCGTCGTCATCGTCATCCTTCACCTCAACGGGTTCAAATTCGCTTTTCTCCGCTCCGCAGTACGGGCAGGTCCAATCCTCCGGCAGATCGTCGAAATCGGTACCTTCCTCAATGCCCGCATCCGGACATCCCTCCGACGCCTTATACTCGTACCCGCAAAGATTGCAAACAAATATGATCATACTGTGCCTCCTGTGAAAATAACGTATAATAATATATCGCAGCCGAGCCGATATGTCAATATTTATTTTCCACAATTATGAAATCGAATGATATTTTTTTCTATGGATTACGACGATTCGGCTGAGTTCTTCCCTGTCGCGTTGTATCCGGCGTATATGTGCTGTCAGTAAAGCATGAATGTGGAAACATCTCTTGCGAACTTTTCAAGCCCGGCAGTCTCGTTTTTCACCGTCTCATCCGAGTCGAATCCCCGCAATAGCGCATCCGTTCCGTAGCGCAGGCAAAGCCCGTTTTCTCGCACGGTAAATTCGGGATACTCCCACAGCGCCGCAAGCAGATGCAGCCCGGTGAGGTGCGGCCTGAACGATGCGCGGTCAGTCACGTTTATCTGCACGCCGCGGCAGCATTCGGAAGCGCACTTTCCGAACACGGGCGTAAAATACGCCGGACTGAAATACACGCCGTCGAGCCGCGCGGCATTGAGCCTTTCGGCAAGCGCCACAGCATCAATGAACGGCGCGCCGACCAATTCAAACGGACGCGTCGTACCGCGCCCTTCCGAGACATTCGTTGCTTCGACAAGGCAGGTTCCGATATAGATAAGAGACGCCGTGACCGACGGCAGGTTGGGCGATGGGTTGATCCACGCAAGATCTGTCTCATCTGCATACATCGTGCGCTCCCAGCCGCGGCAGCGGACAACTCTGAGGTCGCACCCCACGCCATGCGTCGCGTTGAGCCAGCGCGCAAACTCCCCGCACGTCATTGCATACCGTGCGGGCATCGAATATCTGCCGACGAACGACGAATACTTCTCCTCGTCAAGCATCGCCCCCTCGAACGTCACACCGCCTATCGGATCGGGACGGTCGAGAATTATCACCGTCTTGTGCCGTGCGGCGCATTCATGCATAAGATATGCAAGGCAGTAGATATATGTGTAAAATCTTGCGCCGACATCCTGTATGTCGTAAAGCACGGCGTCGCACAGGTCGAGTGCCTCGCCTATTCGCGGGTTTCCCTTTGCGGGCAGATCGTACACCGGCACTCCGGTGTCGGGATCGGTATATTCCCCACCCCACGAGCCGTCCTGAAGCGCCGAATGTATGCCGTGCTCGGGAGCAAATAGCACCGAAAGGCGCCCCTCTGCGGCAAGACGCAGATATGTGGGCATTCCGCGCTTGTCGGTGCCCGACGCAGCGGTAAGAAGTCCGAGGCGCCCGCCGTCAAGCAGCGCACGCACGTCGGCGTCGAGCGAGGCGCGGTCGCAGAAGATGAGATCCGCCCCCGTATATACGGTATGTTTTTTCATTTTCATTCTGACCGTGCCCGGAAACCGACGGCTGCAACGTCGGTCTCCGGGCTTTCGTTCTTATCTTATTTGTTATCTTATTTGCCGGATATCGTGACTCCGCCGAAGGAGATATACGGCATGAGAGAAAGCCCGTCGCAAACGGTCTCGGCGGATATATCGCCCATATTCAGCAGCATATCGGCGAGGTTGCCCGAGATCATCGTCTCGGCGGCAGCTTCTGTCACCTTGCCGTTTTCGATTATAAAGCTGTTCTTTGCCACTCCGGAGAAATCACCGTTCGAGGACGGCTCTCCGCCCGAGAAGCGCGCTACTATAAGCCCGCGGTCGACCGAGGCTATCATCTCAGCCAGCGTTTTTTTGCCGCCCTCAATGACAAATCTGCCGCTGTCGTTGGGCGCACGGCGAAGACTGGTCTTTCTCGCAACATAGTCGGAGATATCGAACCCGCGCAGGATGCCGTTTTCGATGATATTGTAGTTCTCCGCCGGGTAGCCCTCGGAGGTATAGTGATCGGTCATGGCAAGGCGGGGGTCGCTCACGGTCATTTTAACGGTCAGCGACTCGTCGGCGACCTTTTCACCGAGCTTTGAGAGCCATGTCGCGGTGCCGTCGAGAACATGCTGATCGCCCGCAAAGTTATCTATCGCCGAGCCGAGCAGGTCACCGAGGCAGCCGGGCGTCAGTATGACCGTACCGACGAACTTGCCATCGACCGTTCGGGTCTCGATCTGCTTTACCGTGTCGGCAAGATCCTGCTTCGTCGAGCCGAGCTCAATGAAGGGCTTGGAAAGGTCGTGTGTCACGATCTGCGAATAAAAGAACGAAGACGACTTCTCTCCCTCGTGCGCCGAATATGTGGGCGAACAACTGTAATATCCGCCGCTCGTGTCAAAACGCACGCCGTTTGAGTTGCGGTAAATGTTGCGGAAAGCGGAATGATCGGTTATGAGCTGCTCGATGACGATCTGCGGGAACATTCTGCCGATATCGGCAACAAGCTCGCGCGTGCGGTCAAAGAGGCGCTCGGTGTCGGGCTCCATCTCGCCTTCGGTGAATGATCCGTTTGCGATGACGGGAGCGATATCCCATGCGTCGTCCGCCTCCGACGCCTCGCCGGTGGCAAGGCAGTCGCACACGGCGGCGGCAACTGCATCATCCTCAAAGCTGTTTATGCGTGCGCTCCCCTTTTTGCCGTCCTTTATCGACGTGAGCGACATCGTCGTGTTGAAGAGCGTACGGAAAAGCGAAAAATCCCCGCCCTCATAGTTGAATTCACGGGTCTCGCCGTAATTCACCGAGCAGGAGGCTTTTTCGGCTCCCGCGGCGATGAGCGCGTCAACGGCGCGCCCGGCAATGGCATCAAGATCGTATATTTCGTTCATATCAAATTACCTCCATTCGGTCATCTGCCGCCGATAGCCACGCGGCAGCGCAGCGCGGGACCGCCAAGACCCACCGGCATGAGCTGCTTTTTGCCGCAATAGCCGGAGGACGCCCACACGACCTCGTCTGACACCATGTCAACGGTCTTGAGCATCTCAAACGCAACGCCGGATATCGTCGTGTCGAGAATGGCACGCCCGAGCTTGCCTTTTTTGATCTCATACCCCATGGTAACGCCGAACATGAATTCACCCGTCGTGTCCGCCTGCCCGTTGTTGGTGTCGCAAAGCAGGTATCCGTCATCGACCGAAGCGATGATGTCCTCAAGCTTTGAGGTACCGGGGAGCACCGCCGTATTTCTCATGCGTATGAGCGGCTCGTCCGAGAATGCGAACGCACGCGCGTTTCCGCAGGGCTCCGCACCGTAGCGCTCGGCGCTCTCGCGGTTGTGCATATAGCCTGTGAGGATGCCGTCCCTGATAAGCACCGCATCCTTTGCGACGACGCCCTCATCGTCGATCCACACGGGCAGCGGCGCGGGCTTGCCGAAAGCCGTGTGCGCGAAATCCACCATTGAAATAAGGTCGCTCGCAACGCGCTTGCCCATCATGTGTGCCGCAACAGAGCCGCCCATTACGAGATCGGCTTCGACCGTGTGGCCGACAGCCTCGTGAGCGAGCATACCCGAAAGCTCTCCCGCCAGGATGCAGGTCTTCTCGCCCGCCTCGGCGTAAACGCCCTCGCGCTTTTTCATGATGCGCTCGTGCAGCTTGTCAAGCTCGGGGTAAAGCTCCTCGGGCGAGTGGAACTGCCGCTCGAACTCGCCCCAGCCGCCGTAAATACCGGTAAGCTCAACGGTGACGCCGGCGGGAGTCGCCGCGCCGAGCATCACATAAATATAGCTGCGGATCATTCCGACATGACCGTCGGCACAGTCGGACGTGGCTATCACCTTTTCGATGCCCTCGTTGAAAACAACGATGCGGCGGCTGGAAAGGTCGGGGTATTTCCGCGCGATATATGCGTCAAGCTGCCGCGCAAAGTCGATATAAAACTTCTGCTCGGGGTCGGCAGCATCCCACACCTCGGTAACGCGGTCGCCGGGCACACCCGCAAGCGCGGGCTTTCCGCGGCGAAGCCTTTCGTCCATAAACTCCGCATTTTCTCCCGCGGCGCGTATAACGGCATCCACCGCCTCGGGCGTGCAGCCCGCAACGGACGAAAAGCCGTACATTCCGCCGCGTCGCACGCGGGCGCAGACGCCGGACGACTCCGAACGTGAGTTGCCGACGATATTGCCGCCGAGAAGCGTCAGGCGGCGGTTGATGCTGCGCTGCATTCTGAGCGCCGTCTCGGCGCCGGGCAGAAACTGCGCTTTTTTGTCAAAAACAAAAGTGTCAAGCATAAAAAACCTCCCGGATAATTCAAATCTCTTCCATGCGGTTATTATAGCACAACACCATACGCTTGACAATAGGATCAATGTAAAAAATTATCTCGGGACTATTGACAAGCAGATATTTTTGTGATATCATAATGGTACCATCAATCAAGGGCCGGAAATTATCCGGGAAAGGTATTTATCATGGAAGAAAAGATCTATAAAACAGGAAAGAACGGCATGGCGGTACTCATTTTAACTATACTGCTTTATGCGGCAGCCATAGCGGGAATGATCCTCAGCGGCATCGGAATGGAGAACGGCGGCTCAACGACGTCAACTGTCGTTTTTGTTGTATCCTGCGTCTGGATGTGCGTCGGATTCATCCCCTTCATCGGGCTCAAGGTGCTTCGCCCCCAGGAGGCGCTCGTGCTCACGCTCTTCGGCAAATATGTCGGCACGCTGCGCGGCGACGGATTTTACTTTGTAAATCCCTTCTGCGTTGCGGTCAACCCCGCGGCAAAAACAAAGCTCAGCCAGAGCGGAGACGTAACGACGGTAAAGAACATTGCCGCAAACGCACAGCAGGGCGCCGAGGTCGAGCCGGCGAACAAGAAGATATCCCTCAAGATAATGACGCTCAACAACAACCGCCAGAAGGTCAACGACTGCCTCGGCAACCCCATTGAGATAGGTATTGCCGTGACATGGCGCATCGTAGACACCGCAAAGGCCGTCTTCAACGTTGACAACTACAAGGAATATCTTTCGCTCCAGTGCGACAGCGCGCTGCGCAATGTCGTCCGCATTTATCCGTATGACGTGGCTCCCAATGTGGACACCACCGGCGACGGCGTTGCCGACGACGGCAGCCTGCGCGGCTCGAGCGATGTTGTGGCGTCCCGCATACGCGACGAGATACAGGACCGCGTGAACGACGCGGGCATCGAGATACTCGAGGCGCGCATCACCTACCTTGCATACGCGACAGAGATCGCGGCGGTCATGCTCCAGCGTCAACAGGCGTCGGCTATAATCGACGCACGCCGCATGATAGTTGACGGCGCTGTCGGAATGGTAGAGATGGCGCTTGACAGACTTGCCGAGCGCGGCACCGTCGAGCTTGACGAAGAGCGCAAGGCGGCAATGGTGTCGAACCTGCTTGTCGTTCTCTGCGGCAACCGCGACGCACAGCCGGTCGTTAACTCCGGCAGCATATACTGATCCCGCGGCATGGCTGACAACGGAAAAAAGCAGATCCCGCTGCGGCTCTCGGCAAAGCTCTATGATGCAATAGCGGCATGGGCGGAGGATGATTTCCGTTCGGTCAACGGACAGATAGAATATCTCCTCACCGAGTGCGTCCGTCAGCGCAAAAAGAACGGCTCGCCCTCTCCGCGAGAGCTGGACAAGCCGCCGGATCTCGATATAAAATAAATGTAAAAATATAAATATCCCATCAAATCGCACCGATACGCACCAAAACGTATTGACATACGGCGCATGACGGATTATAATTTACCGACAAAGGCCCAACATCACGGTCAATGACACGATACAAGGAGACAGTATGCTCAGAATAGAAAACCTGACCAAAAATTACGGCGACAAGAAAGCGGTCGATTCGCTTTCGCTCACCATTTCACCCGGTGAGATATACGGGTTCATCGGCAGAAACGGAGCCGGAAAGACCACGACGATAAAATGCGTATGCGGTATTCTCGACTTTGAGGGCGGAGATATATTCATCGACGGCACATCGGTGAAGTCGGACCCGCTGAAGTGCAAGCGCGAGCTTGCCTATATACCCGACAACCCCGACCTTTACGATTTCTACACGGGGATAAAATATCTCAACTTCATAGCCGACATTTACGGCATTCCCGCCGATGTCCGCCGCGACCGCATGCGCAAATACTGCGATATGTTTGAGCTGACTCCGGCGCTCGCGCAGCCGATAAGCGAATATTCGCACGGCATGAAGCAAAAGCTTGCCATTATTTCGGCACTCATACACGAGCCCAAGCTTTGGCTGCTCGACGAGCCCTTTGTCGGGCTCGATCCCAAGGCGGCGCACACACTGAAGCAGATAATGCGCGAGGTATGCGACGGCGGCGGAGCGATATTCTTCTCGACGCACGTGCTCGAGGTCGCCGAAAAGCTCTGCGACAAGATAGCCATAATCAAGGACGGCAGGCTGCTCGTGTCCGGTCCCACCGACGAGGTGCGCGGCTCCGAATCGCTTGAGGACGTCTTTCTTGAACTGGCGGAGGACAAATAAATGATGTTCCGCGCACTGCTCAGAACAAGATTCGCCGCTCTTATTGCGGCAATGACGCCGCGCGGCAAGGACGGCAAACGGCGCGGCAAAGGCATGACGGTCGTGATGTGTCTTCTGCTCGTCTATGTTGCCGGTATAATAATGGTATCGTCCCTTGCTCTGTTCTACAACGCAGCAAGCAAAATGGCGGGAACAGACAACGAATGGATGTATTTTGCCATTGCCCTGCTGTTTGCGTTTTCGCTTTCGTTCATCGGCAGCATATTCACCACGAAGGTGCAGCTTTTTGAGGCAAAGGACAACGAGCTGCTGCTCTCGATGCCGGTACCGCCGTCGTATATACTTGCCAGCCGCTCGCTGTATCTCTACATCGTGTCTCTGGCATATATCCTCGTCATAATGCTCCCGGCGCTTGCCGTTGGGCTTTACACGGGACTGCTCGGAGCTCTGTCTGCGCTCTTCATGCTGCTCGGCACGCTTCTCCTTCCTCTTGCCGTACTGGCGTTTTCAAGCTTTTTCGCATGGCTCCTTGCTCTCATCACAGCAAAATCGGGCAAAAAGTCGCTCGTGACCACCGTGCTCTCACTCGCGTTTTTTGTGGCGTACTTCATATTCTGCATGAACATGAACAAATACGTCTCGCTCCTTCTCGACAATATCTCCGCGATCGCGACGGCGCTCAAATTTCCGCTCTCGCCCTTCTACGCCTTCGGCGCGGGACTTTCGAACGGGATCGCCGGCGCACCTCAGTACCTTATATTTGCGGCATGGTGCCTCCTGCCCTTCGGTGCGGCTGCGTGGGTGATATCGGCATCCTTCATCCGCATTGCAACGATGCGTGCGGGGCACTCAAAGGCAAAATACCGCGAGGGTAAGATCAGGGTCAGAACGCCCGGTGCCGCCCTGCTCGCAAAGGAGCTGCGGCATTTCTTCTCCTGCTCCGCATATGTGCTCAACTGCGGCATGGGGAACGTGCTGATAATCATCGCCTCCGTCGCAATGCTCATCAACCGCGGCACGATACTCGGACTGTTCGGCGCCGACGCTTCCGAGGAATATGCAGCCATAGCGGGCATCATCGCCGCAGCCGTACCCGGCATCCCGCTCTTCTGCTCTGCCATGAGCCCGGTCACCGCGCCCTCGATATCGCTTGAGGGCAAAAACCTCTGGATAGTCCAGTCGGTGCCGGTGAGCGGCAGCACGGTGCTGATGTCAAAGGTGTGGCTGCACATCGTCGTCAATACACCTGCGATGGTGATATTCTCGTTCTGCGCGGGGATCACCTTCCGTCTCGGGATCCCCGCCGTGATATCAATGCTGCTGCTCGGCGTGGCATCGACCTTCTTCTACGCCTTTTTCGGCATCGTACTCAACCTTAAGCACCATAACTTCGACTGGGTGAACGAAACTGTGCCGCTCAAGCAGAGCGCATCCGTTATGATATCGACCTTTGCCGGAATGGGCATATCCCTGCTTTATTTCGTACCCGCGATAGCGCTCGCAGTGTTCGGTATACCGTCGTGGGCGGTAAACCTCGTGTGTACCCTGCCCTTTGCGCTTGTCGCATGGCTGATGTTCCGCTACATCATGAAAAAGGGCGGCAGAAAATTCGAAACGCTCTCATAACTTCCGGGTGTTAAAAAACTCAAAATGAGTTTTTTAACCCCCCTTTTGTGTCGGCGCTTGACAATACGCGTCGCATTTGATATAATTAATCCGTAAAAAATCAGATCCGGTATGGCAGGTGAGAACAATGAGTCTTGAGAGTCTTATAGGCGTTGCGTATTCGTTTTATACGCTTGCGTGCGCCGTTATTTTTCCCGTTGCGGCGGCAGTTGCCGTATTTGCCTGTCTCAGACGTGCGGGAACGGTAAGAAAAATACTCGGATATTTCATTTCAATGCCCGTTTACGTGGCGCTCTGCATATTTGTTCTCTGCGAACCGCAGAAATCCGTTCTGCCTCTGCTTTCCGGCACGGGACTGACGGTAAATCAGCCCGAGCTCGCGGGCTTTCTTGCGGCTGTCACGCTCGGCATCGTTTATCTCGGCATCGTTTCACTCATATGCGGTGCGGGAATGAAAAAACGCGGACTTAAGATAATGAACGCCGCGCTGACGGTGGTCGCGGCGGCGCTGTGCGCCTTTCTCACCGTTATGTCACACCTGCTCGTCCCCGAGGCGGTAAATACAGCGGCTCCTCCCACGGTCGGAGCGTTGTTCGGGTATTTCGGACTTGAGTTTTCATGCGGCATAGGACTTGACATCGTTGCGGCAGCCGTGCTGCCGATATACCTTGTCACATATTTTGTTTCGTTTATCGGTGCCGGCAAAGCAGCCGTCGATGATGACGGCTCTGTTCTGCACGCCGCGGGCGGAAGGTTCGCCCCCGCGATAGAGCCCTACTGTGCGATATGCGAGCACGCGACCTTCCTCAAGGATTCGCCCGGCAGGATGCTGTGCAAGCGCTACGGCGTCGTCGCCGAGGATCACTCCTGCCGCCGCTTTGAGTACGATCCGCTCAAGCGCCGCCCCGTGCGCATACCCGCAATAGCGGCGGATCAGCTCCGCGACGAAGAAAAAACGGTAAAATGAAGACCGAACGCAAGATAAAGGTCTGCCACGTGCTGACCGATACAAATATCGGCGGAGCGGGAACAGCCCTTGTCAACCTGCTTACAGCCTGCGACCGGGAACGCTTTGCGTTCTCGGTCGTTCTGCCATACGGCTCGGCAGCGGCTCCGCTCGTCGAAAAAACGGGGGCCGACATATTTTTCGCGCACGGCATCGCCGACCGCTCTGCGGCTCCCACGGCGATACCGGCGCTCACGCGCATATTCCGACGATTGAGGCCCGATATCGTACACACGCACGCATCGCTTTCGGCGCGCCTTGCGGCACGTGCCGCCGCCGTGCCGGTGATAATAATGACCCGTCACTGCGCCGATCCGCTCCCGCGGGTGTTTTCGGCTGCGGGCGGGATCCTCCTGCGCGGCTGCTGCACACGTGCCATTGCGGTGGGCGACGACGCAGCCGATGCACTTGCCGCCTGCGGCTTTCCGCGCGAACGCATCGACGTAATACTCAACGGCACGGCTCCCCTGCGAGAGCCGACCGAGGCAGAGCTTGACGCCGCACGGGAAAAACTCGGCATAAACAAAGATGATTTTACCGTAGGGATCTTCGCAAGGCTCGAAAAGCGCAAGGCTCATGAGGTCTTTCTCGAAGCAGCCCGCCTCTGCACCGAAAAGGCACCGGATATCCGCTTTCTCGTCGTCGGCGACGGCAGCCGGCGCACGGAGCTTGAAGAAATGTCCCGCAGAATGGGGCTCGCGGAGCGGGTTCGCTTCTGCAGCTTCTGCCCGGACATTGCCCCTCTCATGGCACTGTGTGCCGCAAACGTGAATACATCGGTGCCGGGCGAGGTGTCAAGCCTTGCAATAACCGAGGGACTCAGCCTCGGCGTTCCGCCCGTCGTGAGCCGCTGCCGCGGCAGTGAGCTGCTCACAGACGGCTGCGGCATCGTAACGACGCCCGGCTCCGCCGAATCGACCGCCGATGCCGTAATGAGACTGTACTCTGACCGCGGGCTGCAAAAAGAGCTTTCGGCAGCCGCGCGCCTACGCTACGCGGAACATTTTACCGCGTGCGAATATGCCCAAAGGACCGAGGCGGTCTATCTGCACGCTCTCGCGGACAATTCCCCGCACCGCGCCGATCTTGGCTCTTGACAATCCACCCGCCGGGTGATAAAATAATACGGTGATATGCGGGTATGGCGGAATTGGCAGACGCGCCGGATTTAGGATCCGGTGGGCAACCGTGCAGGTTCAAGTCCTGTTACCCGTACCAACATAAAATGGCAGCTTTTGCTGCCCTTTTATGTTGCTACAAGCAATATTATTCTTGAGCCGACTCAAGCCCGCAAAGGTGCACAGCATTGAATGACCGCCGTGAGGCATATGTCTCACGGCGGCGCTCTTTTTTATACCTTTTGCCGTCCGTCTTTTCAGAACTTCATATCCGGGTACAGATAACCGGCAAGCACCTTATATGCCTCGGCAAAGCGGCTGTTGGGTTTGTTGTGGAACAGTGTCTTTTCAAGATAGAAGACCTTACCGTTCTTCACCGCGTCAAGCGACTGCCAGACCGGGTTGCTGCCGTAAAGCGACGCGACAAGTGCCTCTGCATCCTCTTTACCGGCATGGCACTGCACAAGGATTATATCGGGGTTTGCCGCAAAAACAGTCTCAAGGTTGATGTCTACCCTTTCGGCGGTCGCGGCGCCGTCCCACTTGTCAACGATATTCTTCGCGTTCATTGCGTCGATCATACCGCCGACGACAGTGCCCGAGGTATTGGCCTGAAGAGTGTCGGCGGACGAGAACATGCAGAACACGTTGGGGGTGTTTTCGGTCGGGCAGGCAAGCAGCACGTCAACGACCTCGTTCAGCGCCTTGAGAGCGACCTCGTCCCAAAGCTCGGGGTGTCCGGTCAGGTTCGAGAACACCTTGAACCACTTGAGGTAATCGGAGAAATCGTTGTAGCTCATTGCGATAACGGGGATGCCCGCCGCCGCTGCGGGGGCTTCGATCGTTTTATATCCGCTCATGGCCGTCGAGCAGATGATAAGGTCGGGCTTCATGGCAACGATCGTCTCCGTAGCCCACTTTTTGCCCGAGGATGAGGTCGCAACGGTGGTAACGCCCTCATCGGCGGTTATATCGCGTCCGATGTATTCCTTATAAAGCTCAACGGAAGAGCTGCCGCCGATGAGTCCCGCGACCTTTCCGCCCGCCTCATACCAGAGAGTCGTAAAGCTGGCGTAAAGGTTGACGACATTTTTGGGGTTCTTCTTTATGGTGACGCTCTCCTTGCCGGAGGCATCGGTGAAGGTGACCGAGTCGTCATTCACTGTGACCTCGTTCGCCTTTGCAAGGAAGGAGGTGCGCAGAGCCTCGGCTGCCGCCGAATTATCGGTATCTGATGGGGCTTCTGTCGTGACGTCCGCCGAGCCGGTCGTGACGGCGTCGGAGGAGGTGGAGGGAGTCGTTTTGTCGGAATCGCCGGTACCGGTGCAGGAAACGAGTGCGCCGAGCATAAGGGCGACCGCAAGAATAAGGGTCAAGATTTTTTTCATTGGTATTTGCTATCCTTTCTTAGTGGAACATTTATATCATCCGCCGAAGCGGGAGGATATCATTCGGGAATAAAGAACGGGCAGTCGTGCGCCTCGTCTCTCGTTACGGTAGAACCGATGCCGAAGATCGTGCGCAGGTTTTCGACCGTCAGCACCTCTGTCGGCGTGCCGGATACATAGACTCTGCCGTCCTTTATCGCGGCAAGTATATCGGAATACCGCGCCGCAAGGTTAAGGTCGTGCAGCACCATCAATATCGTGATGCCGAGCGTCCGGTTAAGGTTTTTCACAAGCTCAAGCACTTCGATCTGATAGCCTATGTCAAGATATGTCGTCGGTTCGTCGAGAACGAGTATCTCGGGCTCCTGCGCGACCGTCATTGCGATCCATGCGCGCTGCCTCTCGCCGCCCGAAAGGGTCGAGAGCGGCTGCGCGGAGAGCTTTTCAAGCCCCGTCATGCGGATAATGTTGTCAACGATCTCGCCGTCGGCTTTTGTCATACCGCGCCCCGGCTTCATGTATGGGTAACGCCCGTAGGAAACGAGCGTGCGAACGTCGATATCGGGCGGCGACGTATGCACCTGTGCAAGATACGCGATCCTTCTTGCGAGCAGCTTCGATCTGTATTCGCGTATCGATCTGCAGTCAAGCTCGCAGCAGCCCGTCTTAGGTGTGACCGCACGGGGAATGACCTTCAGGAGCGTTGATTTCCCGCACCCGTTCTGCCCGATGAGCGTCATGATCTTCCCTTTCGGGACGTCAAGCGAAAGCCCGGAGAGGACTTTTTTCTTTCCGTAATCGACCGCTATGTTTTTGAATCCGAAATACATGATCAGTTCCCCTCCTTTCCGCGCGAACGGAGCAGAAAGAGGAAAAACGGCGCTCCGATAAAGGAAATTATTATGCTGACGGGGACCTCTCCGGGCGGCATTATCACACGTCCGATCGTGTCGCAGATAACTATCAGCGAAAACCCGAGAAGAGTCGATGCCGGGAAAAGATACCGGTAATCGGAGCCCACGAGTATGCGCGCGATATGCGGGACGATGAGACCGACAAAGCTCAGCATTCCGACCGCCGCTATTGCTGCGCCCGAAAGGAGCGACGATACCGCGATGAGTATGAATCTGAAAAGCTCCGTTCTGAGCCCGAGCGAATTTGCCGTCTCATCGCCGAGCATGAGTATGTTCATCTTTGACGGCAAAAAGAGGCACACGACCATGCCCGCAAGGGCGTAAGGCAATATCATACGGAAGCTGCCCCAGCCGCACCCGTTCAGACCGCCGACGAGGAATCCCGAGGCGTTCCCGAGAGATTCGGCAAAAAGTGTTTTTATAATATCGTTGAACGCGCCGAACAGCGCCGAGACCGCCATACCGGAGAGGATCATGCGCACGGGGCTCACACCCTTCTGATAGGCGAGCGCGTATATCAGCATCGTCGTCACGAATGCGCCGGCTATCGAGCCGACCGGCAAAAGATACGAATATGCTGGAAATGCAACGAGCGTCAGATATCCGACAAAGCTTGCGCCGCCGGTGACGCCGATGGTTGACGGGGACGCTAGGTTGTTGCGCATCACGCCCTGGAGCACGCAGCCCGAAAGCGCAAGGCATATGCCTACAAGCCCGCCGGTGAGTATGCGCGGCAGCCGCAGATTCCAGACAATAAGCCGGGATGGCGAGCCGTCGTCGGTAAATATCGCACGTATGACCTCACGCGGCGTGAATTCTATCGTGCCGATGCCGACGCATACCACGATCGCCGCGATGCTCAGCGCGAAAAGCACAACGATCACCGTTATCCCGCGGATATGTTTTTTCATTCCGGTCATGCTTTTTCGAGAAAGCTCCTCACGGCTGCACGGCAGTTCTCAAGGTCGGCTGCATCGGGATGTCCCGCGGAAAGCTTTTGCCGTTCATAGCGCTCGGGCGTTATCCTTCCCTCGCGCAACTTCTTCCCCGTGCGGGCAAGGTCGATGGCGCCCTGGCAGAGAAAATGCCCGAGGAGCGTATTATTTTCGGAGGCAAGCGCCGACACGCGCGCCGACACATCCTGCCCGTGCTTTGTGTCGGGTTCGACGCCGAGCGAGCCTATGACTATCAACTTCTTTCCGTGAAGCCTGCGTATCAGCTCTATCGTATCGGAGTCGGCGCTCCCCTTATCGCACCAATAAGCGAGGATGAAGGTGTCAAATGTATCTATCACCTCGTCGTTTACATAGCGTATGTTGTATGGTCCCGCATGATCGGGCACCACGCTCGCCGCCGCTTCGGCAAGCCTGAACGCATTTCCCGTTATCGTTGAAAATATTATCACTGTCTTTCCCATGTCAATTATCGCTCCTTTCTTTTCGGCTGACACGTCAGCTCTCGATAGCACGGCGCAGATGCGCGGCGTAAAGCTCTGCAAAGGCGTCGTATTCGCCGAGTCCCCTCACAAGGCACTCAACCTCAAAGCCCTCCGAGCGCAGGATTGACGCGACGCTTCCCGGCTCATCGCCCGCCATATCGCGCCTTGCGTGTCCCGCGGCGCCGAACAGGAGCGGCGTCAGAAGGACCTTCGAATACCCTGCTTCGCGGAGCATCGGTATGATATCATTCACCGAGGGCTGAGCCTCGAGCGTCATCACAAAGATATCTCCGTACCCGAGCCGCTTTGCCGTTGCCTGAAGCTTGGCGTATTTTATATTGTCGGGATGCTCGGAGCCGTGCCCCATGAGCACCGTTGCGCGGTTAGCCGCAGCTAACTCGTTCTCAAAAAAATTACAGATGTATTCGTTGTCCTCTTCCCGGTCAAGAAGAGGTCTTCCGACGCGCAGCCTTGCAAAGCTGCCGCTCTGCAAATGCGTATGCTCGACTATCCCGTCGTATTCCCCGCCGCATATTATATGCGTCGGCTGTATGTATACCTCGTCAAAGCCCGCTTTTTTCAGCCGCTCCAAAGCCTCGGAGACGGTGTCAACGTGCACTCCCGCCTTTTTGAGAGATGCGATCACATGCTTTGACGTAAACGCACGAAATACCTCAAAGTCGGGGAACTCCCTCCCGTAAAGATCTTCGACGCGCGCTATCGTGTCCTCAAGCTGCGCTTTGTCACACGTACCGTAGCTGACCGACAGAATGGCTTTTTTCATTTTTCGTTGGTTTTCCTTTCGTCATTGTGGTTAGCAGCTGCTAACTCATGCATTATAGCATATCATTCGCAGCCTGTCAATACGGCGCGCAAAAATTCACAAACTGTTACAAATTATTTGCCCCGCAGATCATCTGTCCGCCAAATGCCGGCGGCAAGGGGCAACGCGATACAAGCGGCCGCCGCGCAATGCGGCGACCGCTTGTAAACCTGTAAATATGAACGGACGCCTCGCTCACGTCACTATGGACCGTTTTTTATAAGATCCCGCGCCCCATTTCGTACGCCTCAGCCACTGCTGCCGTTTTGCGGACATCGCCCGCCTCCATTGAATCCACTCCGAGCACAACACCGCCCTCTTTGGATTCCGGAACGCAGCAGGTGAAGCCGCGCAGAGCCGCGAGCATAGTCTCGGTATATGACGCGTCGGGAGCGCCGCAGGTGACGATGAAATAAAAGGTCTTTCCCGCCAGTTCATTGTAAAACGCATACGTGCGGTCGATCACCGCCTTGAGCTGTGCGGTCATGGAGTAGAAATAGATCGGCGACGCCAGAACTATCACATCAGCCGCCAGCATCTCGGCTCTTATCTCCGCCATATCATCCTTTTGTACACAGCTGCCGCCGTTGCGCAGACAGGCGTTGCAGCCGAGACATCCCGCGACTTTTTTTCTCGCCGCACGTATCCTCTTCACACTGCAGCCAGCCTCCTCCGCGCCGCGTGCAAATTCATCGCACAGAACGGCCGAATTCCCGTTCGCGCGCGGGCTGCCCTCAATAATAAGTACATTTTTCATGTTTGGATCCTCCCCGGTGTTGCGGCTGCCGTCAGACAGGCAAACGCTTGCTGCTTATATTGTATCACAATTTATCATATATTACAATACAGCATCCGTCGCCTATCCGCCGCCCTTCGGCGGCACACATCACTTCACCGGATGTTAATTTTTCATTCAACCTTTTCGGGTTGACAGGTAAAAAATAATGAGGTATAATTTGATGTGTAATTTGCCATACAGAGAGGGGGCGCCGGAATGAGCGAAATAAACGCTGCCGCCGGCAGCTCCGCAGCACAAATACCGACGCTCATCGTGTCACGCCCGTGCCGCTCTGCCGACGCCGTTATGCGGTACATTTCGGAGGGGGACTTCCCGTTTTTCCCGATAATTCCCGCCGTAAGCTGCGCCGAAGCGACGCGCACCGCCGCGGGATCGCAGTTCGGCATCGTGCTTATAAACTCCCCGCTTTGCGACGGCGACGGCATATCTCTCGCACGCACGTTGGCGCGCGACGGCTGCGCCGTGCTGCTCATAGTTTCCGCCGCGACGTATCCCGAGGCAAAAAAAGCAGCCGAGGACGGCATTTTCGTGCTGCCACGACCGGTGAGCGAGCCGATGATGCACTCTGCGTTCTGGTTTTTGGCGGCGGCGTGCCGCATGTCGGGAAAGCTCTCGGTCGAAAACGAAAAACTTGCGGGAAAGATAGACGAATTCAGGATAATCGACCGCGCCAAGTGGGTCCTCATCGACTATCTTAAAATGAGCGAGGAGCAGGCGCACAGATACATCGAAAAACAGGCTATGGATCTGCGCATCCCGCGCATTGAAGCCGCAAAGAACATTCTGAAAACATATCTCGGCTGATAAAGCCGTGACGAAAGGACGATCATATGAACAATCAAACCATCGTGATCCTCGACTTCGGAGGACAGTACAAGGAACTGATCGCACGGCGCGTCCGCGAATGCGGCGTGTACTCGGTCATTCTCCCTTACGACACCGACGTAGCCGAGATCGCTGCCATGAAGCCGATAGGCATCATCTTCACCGGCGGTCCCAACAGCGTGTATTCGGATGAGTCGCCTAAGTGCTCTATGGATATATTCAAGCTGGGCGTTCCGGTGCTCGGCATCTGCTACGGAATGCAGCTCATCTGCCACCTGTTCGGCGGCACGGTCGTGACCTGCCACTCAAGCGAATACGGAACGCTTGACTCGAAGGTGGACACGACATCCGACCTTTTCAACCGCCTCTCGCCCGATCAGGCGGTGCTCATGAGCCATACAGACATGGTATCAAAGCTCCCCGCAGGCTTCCGCTCCATCGCCTCGACGGCATTCTGCCCCGTCGCCGCGTTTGAAAACTACGGTGAGAAGATATTCGGCGTGCAGTTCCATCCCGAAGTCGAAAACACCAAAAACGGCAGCAAGATGATAAACAACTTCCTCTACCGCATCTGCGGTGCGGCGGGCGACTACTCCATGGAGGACTACCTCACCCGCAAGATAGAGGAGGTCAGAGCTCAGGTCGGCAAAAAGCGCGTGCTGCTCGGTCTTTCGGGCGGAGTTGATTCCTCCGTCTGCGCGGCGCTGCTTTCGCGCGCCATACCCGGTCAGCTCGTCTGCATCTACGTCGATCACGGCTTCATGCGCAAGGGCGAAACAGATCAGATACGCGAGGTCTTTGCGGGCCGCGATCTTGATTTCGTCTATGTTGACGCGAAGGACAGATTCATATCGAAGCTCAAGGGAGTCACCGATCCCGAGGCAAAGCGTAAGATAATCGGCGCCGAGTTCGCAAGAACGTTCGAGGACGAAGCCAAAAAGCACGGCTGCCCCGAATTTCTGGCGCAGGGCACCATCTACCCCGACGTCGTTGAGTCTGGCAGCAAAAACAAATCTGCCGTCATAAAGAGCCACCACAACGTGGGCGGGCTGCCGAAGGATCTCGGCTTTGAGGGCGTCGTCGAACCGCTCAACCTGCTTTTCAAGGATGAGGTGCGCCGTCTCGGCGTGCTGCTCGGGCTGCCCAAAAAGCTCGTATGGCGCCAGCCCTTCCCCGGCCCCGGACTTGCAATACGCATTATCGGCGAGGTGACCGAGGAGAAGCTGAATATACTGCGCGAGGCGGATGCCATCGTCCGCGAGGAGATCGGCCGCTGCCGCGCACGCGCCGACCAGTACTTTGCGGTCATGACCGACACACGCAGCGTCGGCGTTATGGGCGACTTCCGCACATACGATAACGTTATAGCGATACGTGCGGTGCGCACGGGCGACTTTATGACCTGCGAATACGCAAAGCTGCCCTACCCGCTGCTCTCCAGAATGTCCTCAAGGATCACAAACGAGGTCAAGGGAGTCAACCGCGTGGTCTACGATATCACGGCAAAACCCCCGGCAACCATCGAGTGGGAATAATCCAATATACCCCGTCAGGTTCCAATGAAACCTGACGGGGTTTTATTTATTCATCGTGCTTCCGTCTCCGCCGTTGCGGGCGCGTCGGTCGAGCATCATCACATAATTTGTGAGTAAAACGCCATGGCGCAGCACCTTTTGCTCTCTGACGGTGACGTATCCTCTTTTTTCAAAAAAGCCGCGCGCGGTTATCGAGGCATGAGTGGTGATGACCGCCGCGCCGACGGCGTTCTCAAGCCTTTCGCATACGGCTGAGGCGATGCCCTTGCGCTGCTTATCGCTGCGGACGTAAAGTCGGTCAAGATAACCGTCTGGATCGATATCGCCGAAGCCGACGATCCTTCCGTCCTCCTCGGCAACAACGGTGGTATGGGCAAGAAAGGACCTGTTCCATTTTTCAAGATCCGGGCTGCCGTCTGCCCACGCGTTGACCTGCTCCTCCGAATAATCCCCTCTGTTGACAGTATGAACGGTGTCAAAAAACAACTCTGCCATCTCGCGGCAGTCGGACGGCATATAATCCCGTAATATCATAAAACGCTCCTTTGTTGATCTGTCGGTGCGTATATTATATCACCCGGCGGGCGGTATGTCCATATGGCAGCGGATATAATCATCGCAGCGTGCCGGAGCGGCGACATGACGGTTACCTATTGCAAACCGGCGGGATGTATGCTATAATATGACCGAACACATTGACACGGTCATATTTTGGGTGTGCGGCTTTTCTGCCGCACATTGATAAGGCCGCTCAGTTAGCATATTCTAACCGGTAACGATACCGTCAGTGAGGAGAGATAAAATGAAGAACAACGAACTGCAGATAGACCGCACCTGCCATGTGCTTTACACAAAGCCGTGCAAAAACGAGATCATAAAAAAGATAGCCCTGCATTACGCCCCCGGCGAACGGGACACAGTATGGGAACGCGTGCAGCTCAAGTACGCGGAATTTCTCTCCGACTGGCGCACCGATCTCGGCGGCAAAAAGAACTTTCACAACGGCAAGGGCGGCACCTACGACTGCATAGCCCTCATGGCGTATTATGTCGTGTGCCGCGACGTGACGAGCCTTGCGGAGATCGAGGAGATGGAGGGAAATCTGTTTCTCGGCGCCTTCCGCAAGATGAAATTCGTTGACTGCAACAAGCCGATCTTCAAAAAGCTGATGTACCGTGCATTCATGAACGCAAAGCGCCAATGCGACAAATGGGGCGATTTTAAAATGAATATCGCTCCGTATGACTCCGAAAAACCGATATACTACGAGTTTACCGAATGCCCGACGGCGGAGTTCGCCAAAAAGCACGGGTTTCTCGAGGTGATGCCGGCGCTCTGTAACCCGGATTTTGAAGGTATGGAGTGCATACACGCGCGGCTCGTGCGCACGACGACCTGCGCCAACGGCGACAGGTGCGATTATTCGATCGTCGGCGACCGCGACCCGTACCTGAAGGATCACCCGGAATACCGCGACGATGCGGGATACAGAAGGAACAAATAATAACGCCAAAGGAGAAAACGATATGAGGATCCTTGTTTACGGTGCGGGCGTGCTCGGCTGCAACCTTGCAAACAATTTTTTTCGCGCGGGAAAGGACGTTACCCTGCTCGCGCGCGGCAAATGGGCTGAGGAAATAAAAAATAACGGACTTCGAATCAAAAGCAAATTCAAGCCCGGCATTACCGTGAGCCGCGTGCCGACGGTGACGGAGCTTGAGCCCGACAACGGCTACGATGTGATATTCGTCGTTATGCGCTACACGCAGATCGGTGCCATCACCGACATACTGCGCGCAAACAAAACGAAAAATATAATTTTTGTGGGCAACAATGTGCGCGCAGACGGGCTTGCGGCGCTGCTGCCCGAAAAAAAAGTGATGTTCGCGTTCACGAGCGCGGCGGGACACCGTGAGGCCGACCGCGTTGTTTCGGTCGATCTGAAAAAGGTCACCGTCGGCAACCTCCGCGGCGCGCCGTCGAACGAGAAGCTTATCGGCATGATATTCGAAGGGACGAAATACCGCGTCACATATGAGCCGAATATGGGCGATTACCTTCTCTGCCACGCTGCGTTCGTGCTACCCGCGGCATTTGCCTGCTACAAGACCGACGGCGATCTGCGAAAGCTCAAGGGCGATACAGCCTACCTCGGCAAGCTTATCGACGCCAACATCGAAGGCTATCGCGCGATAAAGAACGCCGGGCACGAGATACTGCCCGATGACAACAAGGATTTTGAGAGCGCAGCATACCGCAGGACCTGCCTGCGCTTTTTCAGGCTCATGTGCGCAACGGACCTCGGAAAGATCTGCGCCTCCGACCATGCAATGAACGCGGCAGATGAGATGAGCGCGCTCGACCGCGACCTTGAAGCGTTTTTCGACAAAAACGGGGCTGATCACCCCGTGTGGCGCGAGCTTGAAAAGGAAGCATCGAAGTATCTGAAATAAAAACACGACCGCAGCCCGGCGCAGATCTGTACGCAGATCCGCCCATCACGCAGGATTCGTGCTTTTCGCACAGTCCCCGACATATATGCCGCGTGTTCTCCGCGATATCGCACAAAAATTCGGTTTTTGCAAAAATGGGGCTTGACAAGCTGAGATTTTTGCGGTATAATACGTGCATTCAAGGCAAAGGCGCCGTAATCACGGTGTCTTTGCCCCTTTTTATTTCAATTGATTTTCAATTCATGCACGCAGGAGGCAAGATATGACAAGTATACCCGATTATTTCGGCGACATGGTATTTGATGACGCCGCAATGAAAACACGGCTCCCCAAGGAAGCCTACGAAGCGATGAAGCGCACGATCGAGGACGGCCGCTCGCTCAACCTCGGCATTGCCAACGCCGTTGCGTCGGCAATGAAGGAATGGGCGGTCTCAAAGGGCGCGACCCACTTCACTCACTGGTTCCAGCCCATGACCGGCATCACCGCCGAAAAGCACGACTCGTTTATCACCCCCACCGCCAACGGCAAGGTCATAATGGAGTTTTCAGGCAAAGAACTGATAAAGGGCGAACCCGACGCATCCTCCTTCCCCTCCGGCGGTCTGAGAGCCACGTTCGAAGCGCGCGGTTACACCGCATGGGATCCCACCTCATACGCCTTTGTGAAGGGCAAGACCCTTTATATCCCCACAGCCTTCTGCTCATACGGCGGCGAGGCGCTTGACAAGAAAACTCCCCTGCTCCGCTCGATGGAAGCGCTCAACCGTCAGGCAATGCGCGTTCTGCGTCTTTTCGGCAACGCCGATGTGACCTCGGTAAAAACGACGGTCGGTCCCGAGCAGGAATACTTCCTCATCGACAAGGATATGTTCGACAAGCGCCGCGATCTGGTATTTACCGGACGCACGCTGTTCGGCGCAAAGCCTCCCAAGGGTCAGGAGCTTGACGACCATTACTTCGGCGCCATAAAACCGCGCGTGAGCGAGTTCATGGAGGATCTCAACCAAGAGCTGTGGCACCTCGGCGTGCTTGCCAAGACAGAGCACAACGAGGTCGCGCCCGCACAGCACGAGCTGGCTCCCATATTCTCGACCACGAACATAGCCACCGACCACAACCAGCTCACAATGGAGCTTATGCAGAGCATTGCAAAAAAGCACGGTCTCGTCTGCCTGCTTCATGAAAAGCCCTTTGCGGGAGTCAACGGCTCGGGCAAGCACAACAACTGGTCGATACAGACCAACACGGGCGTCAACCTGCTCGCCCCCGGTGCAACGCCTCACGAAAATGCTCAGTTCCTGCTCTTCCTCTGCGCCGTGATCCAAGCAGTGGACGATTATCAGGATCTGCTCCGCCTCTCCGTAGCCTCCGCAGGCAACGACCACCGCCTCGGCGCAAACGAGGCGCCGCCCGCTATCGTTTCGATGTTCCTCGGCGACGAGCTGAGTGCCATTCTCGATTCGATAGAAAACGAGACCTGCTACAACTCCGCAGAGACCACCCCGCTCAAGCTCGGAGTGCACGTTCTGCCCAAGCTGCCGCGCGACACGACCGACCGCAACCGCACCTCGCCGTTTGCGTTCACCGGCAATAAATTCGAATTCCGTATGCTCGGCTCCTCCGCCTCCATCGCCACCGCCAACATCATGCTCAACACCGCGGTCGCAGAGTCGCTCAGACTCTATGCCGACGAGCTTGAAGGCGCAGCCGACCTCCCCGCCGCACTGCACGACCTCATCCGCCGCGTGATACGCGAGCACAAGCGCATAATATTCAACGGAAACGGCTATGACGACGCATGGATAGCGGAAGCGGAACGCCGCGGTCTGCTCAACCTGCGCACCACTCCCGACTGCCTGCCCTACCTCATCGCCCCGAAGAACCTTGAGCTGTTCGCGCGTCACAAGATCTACACCGAGGAAGAAGCTCGCTCGCGCTATGAGATACTTCTTGACAATTACTGCAAGGTGCTCAATATCGAATCTATGACGATGATCGACATGGTGCGCCGCGAGATACTGCCCGCCGTCACCGCTTATTCCTCCGCCGTTGCCGATACCGCCCTCAAAAAGAAAGCTCTCGGCACCGATGTCGGCGCAGGCTATGAGGTGAAGCTCGTCGGGACGCTCTCATCGCTTGCCGCCGCGATAGATTCGCGCTGCGACGCACTCGAGACCGCGCTCTACGAGGTCAAGGAATCGACCGGCGCATACGAGCTTGCCTGCGGCTACCGCGACCGCGTATTTATCGCAATGCAGGAGCTGCGCGCAGCCGTTGACGAAGCCGAAAGCATCACAGCCGCGAAATACTGGCCCTTCCCGACCTACGGAGACCTTCTGTTCGGCGTAAGATAAACCATACCTTTCCCCGGTGTGCCGCAAAAAGCATGCCGGGGTGTTTTTTGTCTTGACAAGTCGGAATTTTCAGTGTATAATGTTTTTGTAAGATAATATGTAAAAGCGATCGAGACAAAACCTACACAGCCCTCACGGGCGGAAAGGACCCAAACTATGAGATTTTCTTTCAATTTTCAGCTTCCGGGCAACGGGAACCCGTTTATATTCCCGACAATTGCGTTCGGCGCGGTCTTTTGGCTCATCGCTGTAGGTGTTGCCACCGCCCTGGGCTTGGCGATGTATGCGCTGAACGGCGTTGGGGTCAGTGCCATGGCAAAAAAACTCGGCGTCGCCCACCCCAACGGCGCGTATGTTCCGTTTTACCGCTATAAAATATTGGGCGACGTTGCCGAAGCTGCGACACTGCGCAATCCCGGCGCCAAACGCCGCAAATACGGCAAGATACTCTTCGGGCTTTTGATCGGATATTTCGCGGCATTTCTGCTCTTTTTCGTCGTGTTCTTTGTGATCTTTGCGATCGCCATAGCATCGTCCGATGTCGCACCGCTCTCCTCAGGCGATGCTTTTTCCGGGCTCGCTCTGCTGCTCACGATACTTGTTTGCATTGCGGTATATATCGGGCTCATGGTCGTCGCAGTGTTGCTTACCGTGTTCAATTATATGGCATATTATCAGATATACCGCTGCTTTTCACCCGAGTATGCCGTTCTTTGGCTGCTGCTCACGATATTTGTGCCGGCATCGGCTCCGATACTTATGCTGATACTCGGCAGAAACACTCCCGCACCGCTGCCATACGGAGAGCGGGCATAATCAAATAAAGAAAAAATATATTTAGGACGGCAGGGATTATTTCCCTGCCGTCCTAAATTTCATATCACAAGACGTTTGTGCACTCAGAATTTCATTGTATAATCGGATGAAAAATATCTTCTCACCCGATCCGCATCCTCTTCGGTCAGATAGCGATATACGGTCTCTTCGCCCTCTCTGAACGGGAATTTCCGCGTGTGCGGCGAGGTGCCGTCGTAAAATATCACCTTTCCGACGACCGCCTCAGACGTCTCAAGGTAACGGCTTGCGCAGAACGCGCGTGCGCCGTCCTCATCCTCGGGGAGGGTACTGCCGCGCAGAATAACGTCGGTACCGCCCGGCAGCAGGTCGTGCCTGTATACCGCGGGCGTTCTGCCTCCCGTGCCGTCACGCGCGGGAGCCATACACACGATATACTGCCCGTTGTCGATGATGATCTCGTTTTTCATACCGTACGTCGGCAAAAGAGTGCCGCGTCAGTTTCTGAGCTTTATACCGAGGTCACGCTCAAGGGCGTCTATGATCTTTGCGGTGTCCTTTTCGGTCTCTTCCTGCGTCAGCGTTCTGTCGGCGGCGCGAAGCGTCACACGCATCGAAACGCTCTTTCTGCCCGCACCGACCTGTGCGCCGCGGTAGATGTCGAACAGTCTTATGTTCTCTACCAGCTTACCGACGGCTTTTCTGATCGTATCCTCTATAGTGCCGACCTCAATATCCTCATCGCAGACGAACGAAAGGTCGCGCGTAACTGCGGGATATTTCGGCAGCGGACGGTACTGTATCTCGCCGCCCTTGTGAGCCATGAGAACGGGGACGCGGATCTCGGCGGTATATACCGGGAATGTGAACCCGTAGTTTGCGGCGACGGTGGGGTGTATCTGACCTATAACACCGACAAGGTCGCTGCCCGCGTACATCGCGGCACATCTACCGGGGTGGAAGGTCGGATCGTCTGTCCTTGCGACAAACTTCACATCGGCGCCGACAAGCTTATAAAGGCTCTCGCACACGCCCTTTATCGTGTAGAAGTCGCAGCCGCCGTACATACCGAGCGTAAGGGATGTAGGCTCGTCGGGCAGCTCGTTCGGGTCGTCCTTGGGGAGATAGACGGTCGCCATCTCGTAAAGGCGCAGGTTTTCGTTGTTGAAGTTATTGTTTCTCGCCAGCACCTCAAGCATTGAGGGGAGCGCCGTCGTGCGCATCACGCTCGTGTCCTCGCCGAGCGGGTTGCGTATAACGACCGAGCGGCGAAGCGGATCGTCGGCAGGGCGGCAGATCTTATCGTAATACTTCGGGCTTATGAAGGAGAAGGTCTCGATCTCCGAAAGCCCCATTCCGATAAGAGCGTGCTCGAGCTCAAGCTCGAATTTCTGCTTGGGCGTGCGTTTGCCCTCTGTCGTGCGTGCGCACATGAGGGTGGACTCTATCGTATTGTAGCCGTACATACGGATGACCTCCTCGGCAAGGTCGGCGGTGCCGAGCACGTCGTCGCGCCACGAGGGGATGGTCACACGCTCGCCCGCAAGCACAAAGCCGAGGCGGGAGAGAACGCTTCTCATATAGTCCTCGGGGACCGATGTACCGAGGAAAGCGTTTATCTTTGCGGCATTGAAGGTGACCTCGCGCAGCGGCTTTTTACCGGGATAGAGGTCTATCGTGCCGTCGACCACGTCGCCGGCGCCGAGCATCTCGACAAGCTCGCAGGCGCGGTCGATGGCGGCAAGTGTGTTTTCGGGGTCAAGTCCCTTTTCGAAGCGGGCGGAGCTTTCGGTCCTCATGCCCTGCTTTTTGGCGGATACGCGGACAGACGCGCCGAGGAAGTTTGCACTTTCGAACACTACGGTGGCGGTGCCGTCGGTTATCTCACTGTTTGCGCCGCCCATGATGCCCGCAAGCGCGACAGCCTTTTTGTCGTCGGCGATAACGAGCGTCTTTGCGTCGAGCACGTGATCCTTATCGTCGAGAGAACGGAATTTCTCGCCCTCTGCGGCGCGGCGCACGGTGATAGCCGAGCCGTCAAGGCACTTGTAGTCAAATGCGTGCATCGGCTGACCGTACTCAAGCATGACATAGTTGGTGATATCGACGATATTGTTGATCGGACGCACGCCGGACGCGCGGAGTCTTGCTCTCATCCAGAGGGGCGAGGGTGCGATCTTAACGTTTTTGACGACGCGCGCGGTGTAGCGCGGGCAGAGATCTGCCGCGTCGATCTTTACCGAAAGATAATTGTTTACCGAATCGCCGTCGCCCGCACCGCGCACCTCGGGGGTGTGCAGCTTAAGTTCGCGGTCAAAGGAGACCGCCGCCTCGCGCGCAAGACCGATCACCGAGAGGCAGTCGGGGCGGTTGGGTGTAATCTCGAATTCGACGGCGGTATCCGAAAGGCGGAGCGCCTCGCGGATATCTTTGCCTATCATCGGCGCGAATTCCTCGCCGAGGATGAGTATGCCGTCGCTGACGGCACCCGGCATATAATGCTCGGTGATGTCGAGCTCGCCTATGGAGCAGAGCATACCGTTTGACTCAACGCCGCGCAGCTTGCCTGCCTTGATGGTCACGTCGCCCGGCAGATGCGCCGTTGCAACGGCGACGGGAACTATCGCGCCCTCAAAGACGTTCTGTGCGCCGGTGACGATCTGAACGGTCTTGTCGCCGCCGATGTCAAGGTCGCATATCTGAAGGTGATCGCTGTTTTCGTGGCGGCGAAGCCCCACGATGCGCCCGACCTTAACGTTCAGTATATCGTCGCCGAGGACCTCAAAGCCCTCGACCTTTGAGCCGGTGGCTGTCATTCTGTCGCAGAACTGTTTTGTATCTATGCCCGCCGTATCCACAAATTCGGAGAGCCATTCAAGAGATAAGATCATGATAAATCAGAAATCCTTTCATAAATTACGGGTCGCTTTAACGGATCACTGCCTCAGCCGGTCTGACGGAAGCCCTTTCCGATAATATCGCTGGAGCTTGAGATGAGCACGAACGCGTGCTCGTCCACCGTATGCACGAAGGAGCGCATATGCATCGCCTGCGCGCGGTTCATTACAACGAGCAGCAGCGTGCGCTTCTCGCCGGTATAGCATCCGATGCCCTCCCACTCGGTCGCGCCGCGGTGCAGGGTCGATTCGATGTATGCCACGATGGGCTCCGGTTTTGAGGTGACAATGATGAAAAACTTTGATGTGTTTATGCTTTCAATTATGGAATCCACAAGAAACGCCTTTGCAAGCAGACCGAGGAGCGAGTAAAGTCCCGTTCTCACATCAAACATGAAGAACGCGGCAATGACTACGAGAAAGTCGGCAAGCAGCAGCGCACGCCCGACCTCGATCCTCAGATATTTCTTGAGGATGAGAGCGAGGATATCGGAACCGCCCGTTGAACCGTCGCGGTTGAATACTATCGCAGAACCCGCGCCGGGCAGAAGTATTGCAAAGCACAGCTCAAGGAAGGGCTGATCTGTCAGCGGAGCCGAGAGCGGCATGACCACCTCAAGCAACGACAGCGCGCCCGAAAAGAGCAGGCTGCAATAGACAGTGCGTATCCCTATCTTGTGTCCGAGAAAAATAAAACCGATGATAAGGTAGAGGACGTTCAGTATCGTAACTATCCTTGCGGGCGAAAGAAATGGGATGACCTTGCCGAGAACAACAGAAAGACCGCTGACCCCGCCCATTGCAAAGTTGTTGGGATACTTGAAGAAGTAAACGCCGACGGTAAGCACCAGCGTTCCGAGTGTCAGCAGCGCCCAATCCGCTGCCGTTTCCTTTGCCGTGCGGCGCGCCTTTGCGTTCACCGCGGTCACGGTTTCCTTATTTTCCATCAGAACTGTGAGATAAAGCGGATATCGTTCTCGTAGAGCAGGCGCATATCGTCGATGTGATACTTGAGCAGCGCGATCCTTTCGATGCCGAGACCGAACGCGAAGCCCGAGTATTCCTCGGGGTCGATGCCGCATCCGCTCAGCACGTGAGGATGCACCATGCCCGCGCCGAGTATCTCTATCCAGCCCTCACCCTTGCAGAGACGGCAGCCCTTGCCGCCGCAGGCAAAGCAGGAGACATCGACCTCAGCCGACGGCTCGGTAAACGGGAAATGATGCGGGCGGAAGCGGATGCGCGTGTCGGCTCCGAACATATTCTTTGCAAACAGTTCAAGCATTCCCTTGAGGTCGCCCATCGTGATGCCGCGATCAACGACAAGTCCCTCGAACTGGTGGAAGAGCGGCGAATGCGTCGCGTCAACATCGTCGGAACGGTAAACGCGCCCGGGAGAGACGATGCGGATCGGCGGCTTCTGCTTTTCCATTACTCTGACCTGCACGGGCGAGGTCTGTGAACGAAGCAGGATGTTATCGGTAATGTAGAAGGTGTCCTGCGTGTCGCGCGCGGGATGATTTTCGGGAATGTTCAGCGCCTGGAAGTTGTAGTAATCGTATTCGACCTCGGGGCCCTCGGCAATGGAGAAGCCGAGACCGAGGAATATCTCCTCAAGATCGCGGCGCACGACGGTCAGCGGGTGGTTGTGACCTATCGCCGGTGCCGCGCCGGGGGCTGTAACGTCTACGCGTTCGGCAAGCAGCTGCGCTTCAAGCGCCTTTTGCTTCTGCACGGCGGTGCGCTCGGCTATCGCATTTTCTATTTCGGCGCGCACCTTGTTGGCAAGCTGACCGACGACAGGGCGCTCCTCGGGAGAAAGTCCCGCCATACCGCGCAGAACGGCGGTAAGCTCGCCCTTCTTGCCGAGGTAGCGGACTCTCAGCGCTTCAAGATCCGCGTCGGCGGAGTTTATCCGTTCAAGCGCTTCCGAACGGATCTTCTGAAGAATTTCTTTCATTTTTCGGTTTCGTTCCTTTCGGTTTATCCTTTTGATTATTATTTCCGTTTTTTCGGCACCGTAACGGCATAAAAAAAGCCCGTCCGACGATCAGGACGGACAGAGCCGCGGTACCACCCGAATTCCGACGGTGTGGGTACATCCGTCGGCACTCATCGGCGTATAACGGCGCCTCCGGGAAGGGCTACAGGCGCAAGTGCTGCGGCAGGGACCGCATTTTGCGTTTTGACCTTTCCTGCTCCGAAGCGAAACGCCGGCGCGCGCGAACGACCGCTCTCAGCCGCGGCGGTCTCTCTGTTGGGCGCTTATGCGCGACGGCAGACTTCATCACTGCATTTATATGTTCAGTATATCACAATCCGCCCCTGTTTTCAAGGGGTATTGCAAAAAATAAGCGAAAAAACGCGCATACGGGCGACGAGCCCTCAAAGCACGATGTTGATGTGAAGGTATTTCACCGCAAACCATACGAGCGCCGTCTGCACCGCCATGATGACCGGAATGCCTATCATGAATTTCGGGTGCTTTGTCTTGTGCCTTATTATCAGCATTGTGACGAACATCGCCGCCGAACCGCCGAGCACCGAAAAAGCAAGCAGCGAGCTTTCGCGTATGCGCCTGTCGGTGCGGTGCTTTGCAGCCCATTTATCATATACGGTAACGGCGACCGACACGACCGATATAACGGCAAGGTATGCTGCCGGTATAAGCACCGGCAGCATGGAATACACCTTTTCAGCCATTATTTTTTGGGGTAGCTGTCCTTGAGACCGACGATGCGGTTGAAGGTATCGGCGTTTTTGGTGTCCTTGACGTAATATCCGTTGCGGACGAACTGGAATCTCTCTCCGGGCGCCGCGTCGGCAAGCGACGGCTCGATCATGCAGCCCTCGACCTTTGTCGCGGAATTCGGGTTGAGATAGTCGCCGTAGGTCTTGCCCTCGGGCATATCGTCGATATTCTCAAGTGTAAAGAGATAGTCGTAAAGCATCACGTCGGCGCGTTTTGCGTGCGCGGCGGAGAGCCAGTGGATCGTTCCCTTTATCTTTCTGCCGTCGGCGGGGGTGCCGTTGCCGGTCTCAAGATCGGCAGTGCAGTGAACGGCGGCAATGCTGCCGTCGGCACCGTGCTCGACAGATGTGCACTTCACGATATATGCGCCCATAAGCCTTACCTCACCATCCGGCTTCAGTCTGAAGAACTTCGGCGGCGGCAGCTCGGCAAAATCGTCGGCATCGATATATATCTCGCGCGTAAAGGGGAGCTTTCTCGTTCCCGCCTCGGGGTTCTGCGGGTTGTTGGGCAGGTCGAAATATTCGGTCTTGTCCTCGGGATAATTGTCGATGACGAGGCGCAGCGGCTTCATAACGGCAATGCGGCGCGGCGCGGTCCTGTTCAGCTCCTCGCGTATGCAATGCTCGAGCAGCTCGATATCGACCACACTGTATGCCTTGGCAACGCCCGCGCGGTCAACGAAATCAAATATCGCGGAGGGTGTGTACCCGCGGCGGCGCAGACCGCAGAGGGTAGGCATGCGGGGGTCGTCCCAGCCGTCAACAAGTCCGGTTTCGACGAGCTGACGCAGATATCTCTTGCTCATCACGGTGTGCGTGACGTTGAGACGCGCAAATTCGCGCTGCTTCGGCTTGGGATCAAAGCCGATGTTGTCAACGACCCACTCATAAAGCGGGCGGTGATTTTCGAATTCGAGCGAGCAGAGCGAGTGCGTAATGCCCTCGAGCGCGTCCTGTATCGGATGCGCGTAGTCGTAGAGCGGGTAGATGCACCATTTGTCGCCCTGGCGGTGATGCGAGGTGTGAACTATGCGGTATATCGCGGGGTCGCGCATATTCATATTGGGAGACGCCATATCGATCTTTGCGCGGAGAGTGTGCGAGCCGTCGGGGAACTCGCCGTTCTTCATGCGCTCGAAAAGGTCAAGGTTCTCCTCGACTGAACGGTTACGGCAGGGCGATTCTCTGCCCGGCTCGGTGAGCGTGCCGCGGTATTCCTTCATTTCCTCGGCGCTGAGATCGTCAACATATGCCTTGCCGTCCTTTATGAGCTTTACGGCAAACTCATAGCACTTGTCAAAGTAATCCGAACCGTAGAAAACGCCGCCGTTCGGTTCGCAGCCGAGCCAGCAAAGGTCCTCGTATATCGATTTTACATACTCGTCGCCCTCACGGACGGGGTTCGTATCATCATAGCGAAGGTTGAACAGCCCGCCGTACTTCTTTGCGACCTGCGTGTTTATGCGTATAGCCTTTGCCGAGCCGATGTGCAGATATCCGTTCGGTTCGGGCGGAAAGCGGGTGTGTATCTTGAGGTTCGGGTCCTTCCGGAGGTCTTCATCTATTATATCATGGATGAAGTTGCCGCTTATCTCACCGGTCACGGCTTCGTTTTTCATTTCTTCCTTGTTTTCCATTCTGAATACGACCTTTCTGATGGGATCAGAGCGATTCGGCAAGCCCGCGCACGCGTGAGACGGTGCGGTCGGCGCCGAGAATATGAATTACGGTATAAAGATCGGGAGAGTTCATCCTGCCGGTGACCGCGACGCGGATGAACATGCTCACGTCGGCAACACTGCCGCGGAACGCCGCGGGATCGGCTTTGTACTGCCGCATATCCGCGGCATATCCGAGGTCTGCGGCTATCTTCTTTATTTTTTCAAACCATGCGTTGGGATCGTCTGCATAGTCGAGCGTATCGGCAAATGCACCGAGCGCCGCCTTCACATCCGCGCGGTCAAAGCTCTCGGGTATCACGTCCTCGCGCGTGAACAGCTCGTCGTAGAAGAAGCTCACGAACGCCTTGACCTCGCTCCAGAGGCCGTAGTCCTTGCGCGGCTTCTTTCCGCCGCGTCCTATGGCAAGTATCGACTTTGCATAGGCGGGGTCACGGTCGAGCAGCGCGAAGAAATCGGGATCGTATACCTTTGCCCAGCCCGCAAGCTGAGTGTAAACATCGTCGGCGCTCATGCGGGATACGACGTTTTTGGATACATCCTCGATCTTTGCGCGGTCAAAAAGGCAGCCCGATGCGCACATCTTCTTTATATCAAATTTGAAATCGGTAAAGGGTTTGTCGGGGTTCTGCATCCTCCACTCCTCAAAGTTGGAGTTGAGAACGGTAAGCAGATATTCCGACACCGCAGCGGGGGCATAGCCGTCGCGCTCGTAGTCGTTCATATTCGCGCCGAGATCGCGCTTTGAGAACTTCTTTTTGTTGCCGTTCTCGTCAAGGCGCATTATCTGCGCGGTGTGCAGATATTTCGGCAGTCTGAAGCCGAGATAACGGAAGAGCTGGATGTGCTTTGCCACGCTCGGCAGCCACTCCTCGCCGCGTATGACGTGCGTCGTGCGCATAAGGTGGTCGTCCACAGCGTGTGCAAAGTGATATGTCGGTATACCGTCGCTCTTGAGCAGCACGAAATCCTCGTCGTTTTCGGGGATCTCGAGCTTGCCCTTGACAAGATCGGTAAAGGGCGTTTTCTTTTCGGGGTCGCCGTCGGCAAGAATGCGCAGCACGAACCTGTTGCCCGCGGCAAGATTACGCTCAACATCCTCTATCGTGAATTCGCGCAGACGTCTCATCGCCGCCTTTTGCTCGGCTTCGGTCTCCTCGGTCCACTCGCGTGATTTTACCTCCGCCTTTTTATCGACCGCCTCAAGCGCACGCAGCTCCTCTTCGGTCGTAAAGCAGGGGTACGCCTTGCCCTCGGAGACAAGTTTTTTTGCATATACGTGATAGATATCCCCGCGCAGGCTCTGCTTGTAGGGGCCGTAATCGCCGCGGTCGATTATCTCGCCGTTCTCTCCTATCGCAGCGCCCTCGTCAAAGCGGATGCCGTAGCGCGCCAGCGTGTTGATAAGTCCCTCGGCGGCGCCGGGGACCTCACGCTTCGCGTCGGTGTCCTCTATGCGAAGATAAAACACACCGCCCGACTGGTGCGCAAGCCTTTCGCCCACCATGGTCTGATATACACCGCCGATGTGAACGAACCCCGTGGGGCTGGGCGCAAAACGCGTGACCTTGGCTCCCTCCGGCAGGTTGCGCGGCGGATATTTTTCCTCCAGCTCCTCGGGAGTCATCGTGACATCCGGAAAGAGCAGCTCTGCTAAACGCTTGTAATCCATGCTGACCTCTCGTCATATCGCGGCAGCTTTTGCCGCCTTGAAAATGAAAATAAATTATTTTTTATTTTATCACAAATTTCGGTGCTTGTCTATACCGCCGGCGCAATTTTTGCCTTTCCGCGGTCAATTTCTTCCTCTGTACGGCTCAAGACAGCCGTCCTCCATCGAAAGTATGCGGTCGGCGCGTTCCGCTATCGACATATCGTGCGTGACCATGATGAGCGTCTGCCCCAACACCTCCTTCGTGCGGAGAAGAAGCTCGAGCACCTCGTCGGCGTTTTTGCGGTCAAGGTTGCCGGTCGGCTCGTCGGCAAACACGACCTGCGGACGGTTTATTAGCGCACGCGCTATCGCTACGCGCTGCTGCTGACCGCCCGAAAGCTCGCTCGGCAGGTGGTGCAGACGGTCGCCGATGCCGAGGGTGGCAACGAGCTTTTTCAGGTGCTCCTCGTAGCTGAAATCGGTCTTGTTGCACATGAGAGTGGGGATGAGTATGTTTTCGAGCGCCGTGAACTGAGCTATCAGATTGTGATTCTGAAAGATCATTCCGATATAATTCCCGCGGAATTCGGCAAGCTCATCCGCCGGCATTGAGGTTATGTCGTTGCCGCGCACGGTGACTCTGCCCGAATTGGGACGGTCGAGCCCAGCGCAGATATGAAGCAGCGTGCTCTTGCCCGAGCCCGACGCTCCTATTATCGCCACGAATTCGCCCTCATACACGTCAAAGCTGACTCTGTTCACCGCAGTTACCACCGTGTCGTACTGGCGGTACTGCTTTATCACGTCGCGCGCCTCAAGTATTATTCTTTTTTCCTGCATATCATTCACCCTGCCTTTCGGATTCATTCGCCGAGCTGTGAGCGCACTGTTTTTTCGCGCTTTTTTATATATGCCGAATACGGCACCAGCGACGAGGCAAAGCCGCACGCCGCCGAAACGATGAGGCACACCGCGCACGCCGCAAGCGGCAGCCCGAAATCATACCGCACCGCACTGATAAAGCCGTATTTCGGCAGCCAGTTGTCAAGCAGCATGAACATGAGATACCCCGTCAGCGCACACAGAACGACACTTGCGGCAAACGCGGCGAGCGCCACCGCGCCGCCCGAGAAAAGATGAAGCTTTTTTATCTTTTTGTCCGTCGCGCCGAAGGACTGAAGCATAAGGAACTCGCCCTCGCGCTTTGAGAAGAACACAGACTGCGAGAAGAACCACACAAGAGGCGAAAGCAGCAGCGCCGCTATCGCGGGCACCGGCATGATGTCCGTAAGGCTCGTCATTTTTTCGACCGTCCCGTAAACGTCGGACTGATAATCGTATATATCGTATTTGCCGTAGTAAGCAAACCTGCGACGCAGCTCGCGGAACACCTCACGCACGCCGTTGCGGTCGAGCCCGTCCTCGAGATAAACGCGCGCGAGCAGCGTCTGCGGCTCGCTGCCCGTGACCGCGGCATATATGGCGGGGGAAACGCCTATCATAAAGCTGTCCTCCGCCTCACCGGTATCGACGACGGCGCCGACGGTGACGTCTATATAGTCAAAATTGCCGTAGAGAATCTGATTGGTGAGCACGATGCGCGGGTCGGTCACGGTTGTGTCGATCCCGGCATTTGACGACCTGAATACGGCAAGACGGAGCTTGTCGCCGACGCCGATATTCAGCGCCTTTTTGTTGAGTATGTAATTGCTGACAGCCACCGTGCGGTCGTCGGAGAGCACCGAGCCGAGATCGCCCTCAATCTTCCACAGCCCGTGTCCGGTCACGGTTTCGATAAGGCGTTCGTCGAGCGCCGAATATCTGAACACGTTTGTCGCAATGCTCTCGCCGTCCTGCGCCGTCGTGGAAACATAGCTGCGGCTGCCCGCCTCGGCTGCGGTCAGCACGACGTGGCTCTGCCACGCCGCGGCGCTTACCGAGTTGTCCCACATGAGGTGATCTACGCCCGCGACGGTGCCCGCAAGATCGAGATCGACCTCGTCGATCCCCTCCGGCACCGATATTCCGAACTGCGCCGACGGAACGGCATCCTTATGCACCTCTCTGTCGCGCAGGAACACACCGCCGAGAAATACGGTGCTGAAAGCCACCGCCCCGAGCAGAAGCCCCGCAAAATAGCGGCGGAAGCGGAAAATGCCGTAAAGCTCGTAGGTCTCGGGAAAGCGCTTTCCGAATATATATGCCGAACGCCGCAGCGACGAGACAAGGTTTGAATTGTCCTCAGCGGTCAGAAGCGTCACCGGCGCTTTTTTCGACAGCACGAGCACCGGCAGTGCCGTTGCGATAAGCACGACGCCGAAGTTCCAAAGAAATGCCAGCGGCAGCCCTGTCCACGATGCGGCAAACGCAGCGCCGCGCGGCAGGCAAAGCAGCGCCGTCAGACCGACGCCCGCAGCCATGGCGGGGATAAAGGTCAGCGCCGCTATCATGAAAAGCTCCCATGCGGCAGTCTCGAACAGCTTTTCGAAGTCCGCGCCGAACGCCATGTATATCCCGTAGCGGAATTTGAAGTGATTCGTGCGGATGTTGAAGAGGATCATGAGCGCCGCTCCCGACAGCAGGAGCGAAATGAGGAAGAATGCTCTCTTCCCCGCCGCGGTCTGCGCGGCAGCCGCCTCGACGAGCGTGATGCGTTCGGTGTAATAAGTGTGCGTCTCCGCCCCGCTTACCGAATAATAGCTTATAAAATCGTCGGCGCGGCTGCGCGAATCGCTGTCGAGCAGGATGCGCATTTCATACTTCACACCGTCCGCATAGTATTTTTCGAATGTATACGACTCGTACATCCTCTCCGACGGCTCAAGGTGCTGTGCCACCCACAGCCTGCCGTTTTCGATGGCTGACTTTTCGGAATCGCTGATGCCGTCCACTATCACATGACAGTCGGCGGCGTCATAAGCCTCCTTTTTGGCGGTCGCGAGTCTCATATCGGCGAATGCCATGCCCGACCAAAAAACGAGCTGCACGACAAAAAGCGCGGCAAAAAACGCGGCATATCCGCGAAATCCGCCCGTGACAGTGCGAAAAGCGTGCGCTACATTGCGCCGCGAGAAAAATCTGCCGATAAAATGCGCTGCACCGCGCAGCCGCACGGCGGTCTTTGACACATATACACGGCGATGATCGATATATCTCTCTTCGGGCATGACGAAACTCCTTGTTCACATGATATTATATTATACATTTAATCAGCATAATTTTCAAGGTCACCGCCGGAGCATTTTGTGTGCATTATGTATATATTTTTCAGAGCCACACAGATCGAGTATTAATAAAGTGTAACATTTGATTTTCCGCTTGAAAAATCAGGCGTTTTGATGTAGAATATATACGAAAATGTTCTACTGGCGAACCCTATTGTTAAAAATATAACAATACATAAATCAAAGGAGAAAACACATGACCAACAACAAGTACATTCTTGACTGGGTCAAGGAAATGGCTGACATGACCTGCCCCGACAAGATCGTCTGGATCGACGGCAGCGAGGAACAGGCTGAAAAGCTTCGTGCCGAGGCTTGCTCGACCGGCGAAATGATAAAGCTCAATCAGGAGCTTCTGCCCGGCTGCTACCTGCACCGCACCGCCATCAACGATGTCGCGCGCGTTGAGGGCAGAACCTTCATCTGCACCCCCACAAAAGAAGAAGCCGGCAACATCAACAACTGGATCGAACCCTCCGAGTGCTACGAGAGACTGAAAAAGATCTACCGCGGCTCCATGAAGGGCAGAACCATGTACGTTATCCCCTACTCCATGGGTATCGTCGGTTCCGACTTCGCAAAGTACGGCATCGAGCTTACCGACTCCATCTACGTCGTGCTCAACATGCTCATCATGACCCGCGTCGGCAACGATGTGCTTGACGCCATCGGCGACAGCGACAACTACATCAAGGGTCTGCACTCCAAGGCTCAGCTCGATGAGAACAACCGTTACATCTGCCACTTCCCGCAGGACAACACCATCTGGTCTGTCAACTCCGGCTACGGCGGAAACGTGCTCCTCGGCAAGAAGTGCTTCGCTCTGCGTATCGCTTCCTACCTCGGCCGCAAGGAAAACTGGATGGCCGAGCACATGCTCATCCTCGGCGTCGAATTCCCGAACGGCGAGACCAAGTACGTCTGCGCCGCGTTCCCCTCTGCCTGCGGCAAGACCAACCTCGCAATGCTCATTCCGCCCGAGGTATACCGCAAGAAGGGCATCAAGACATGGACCGTCGGTGACGACATTGCATGGCTGCGCATAGGCAAGGACGGCAGACTCTGGGCTATGAACCCCGAGAACGGCTTCTTCGGCGTTGCCCCCGGCACCAACGAAAAGTCCAACCCGAATGCTCTCCACACCTGCATGAAGGACACCATCTTCACCAACGTGTGCCACAACCTTGACAACAACACCGTATGGTGGGAAGGCCTTGACAACAATCCTCCCAAGAACGCTCTCAACTGGAAGGGCGAGAAGTGGGATTACACCAAGTATGACAAGGCTGACAAGATCAACACCTCGGGTGCTCATCCCAACAGCCGCTTCACCGCAAAGGCAGTCAACTGCCCCTGCCTCTCCAAGGAATTCAACAACCCCGCGGGCGTTCCCGTCTCCGCTATCATCTTCGGCGGCAGACGCGCCAAGACCGCTCCGCTGGTATACCAGTCCACCAGCTGGCAGAACGGTACCTTCGTCGGCTCCATCATGGCGTCCGAGACCACAGCAGCCGCATCGGGTGCGATCGGCGTCGTGCGCCGCGACCCGATGGCAATGCGTCCCTTCGTCGGCTACAACATGGGCGACTACTGGCAGCATTGGCTTGACATGGGCAAAATCATTCCTCACGCTCCGAAGATCTTCCACGTCAACTGGTTCCGCACCGACGACAACGGCAACTTCATCTGGCCCGGCTTCGGCGACAACCTCCGCGTTGTTGACTGGATCCTCGCCCGCTGCGAAGGCAAGGTCGATGCCGACCTCACCGCTATCGGATATGTTCCGAAGCCCGAGGACATCAACATCGAAGGTCTTGACGGCATAACCGTTGACACCGTCCGTGACCTCGTGAGCGTCGATAAGGAAGCATGGCTTGCCGATATCGAGAACATCAAGGAATTCTACGCTCAGGTTGGCGATCACGTCCCCGCCGAGATGTACGAAGAGCTTGCCGCCCTCGAAGCAAGACTCCGCGCATAAGCTCAAAGTTCAATATTAAGAACCCCGCCGTTGGGCATTGCCCAACGGCGGGGTTTTGTATTCAACTTTCGTCAACCGGTGCCGCAGATCATCTTGAAGCTGCCTTTAATATGGCATCCTTCTGTGCATCCGACAGCTTTCCGATATGCGTATCCGAGTATTTTTCATTAACGGCAGCAAGGTGCATCCTCTTCTGCGTTTCAAACGTGACCGTTGTGAACCCGTTTGTAAAAACCTCTTCTCCGTTATACGGGGCATAGCTCACCGTATAGTTGTTTTTGGAGCTGCTCTCACCGTTTTTCAGTCTGAATGAATAAAGCGGATCATAGCAGCCGAAGTCCACAACAGCCCAGCTGATGATTTCGGGCATATCCGAAAAGTTCTTATCATAATAATAAAAATCACTGCGGTCGCATTCGGTCGCGTAGGTCTCATCGTCGCCGCGGCGCACGGAAAAACGCTCGGAAGGCTTCATAACAATATATTCGCCTGTTGCGGAATTTTTGATATTGAAGTTTTTTTCTCTTTCCGAATTTCCGTCAATGAGAAAGACCTTGACTCCGTCGGGGATCTTCCAGAATGTCCTGAGATCTTCAACAGTCGCACGGCACTTGTGAGAATCCTGGCTGTAGCACCAAAGGACGAATGTCTCGCCGGGTGCTATAACACCATCGGTGTACGAGGGATTGACCGGATACGATGCTTCCGCCCCCGTCCAGTATTTGTCGTACTCTCCCCACGGTGCGTCAGTCCAGTCGGCACCCGGGAAGATAGGTGTGTATTCCTGGATCGAACGTTCAAACCACGTAGAAACGCTTGTCGCACCGCAGCCCTGATAGCCCAGCATATAGTCAAAAACATTGATCGGGAACGTGGAATTGTTGTACATTTCAAAGCATTCAAACGGATCGAGGTTGGGGCTTTCCTTGTATGATGCCAATGCAGAGGCGCCGCCGTACTGGTCTGCCGCTATCTCGGTAATGATAAGCGACGGACGCTTGTTGTCATTCACAGCCACGGCTGCAGACGACGGCACGGTGCGTACGACCGCTGTTTTTGTTTTTGAAAGCGCTGCCTTCTGAGCATCGTCAAGCCGTCCTGCCGCGGACGAGGCATAGTCGTTCACCTTTGAGATGTGCATGCGCTTGTTCGACGCAAACGAACCGTTCGCTTGCCCTTCTGCTGCGGGAAGATAACTTACCGTGCGGTTTGTTTTCGCCTCGCCGCCTTCGGCTTTCCGCACGGACGCAAGAGGCTCGCTGCCGAAATCAACGACAGCCCAGGATATCACCTCGTCAAGCGTTTCGTATGTCGCCTCGGTATACGGGGAGCGTTTGTTATCACGCTCGACATCAAACTTTTTGTCGGCCGAACGGCGCGCCGGGAACCTTTCCGACCCATGCATTATAATATATGTACCCGTGCCGTCATTTTTGAGCTTGAAGTTGTTCGCGCCGTCAACATCGTTGCCGTCGAGAATAAACACTTTGGTGCCATCCGGGATGCTCCAGAAGCTGCGGAACTGCTCAAGCGTGCAGTTTATACGGTGCGACGCGGCGGTATACACCCAAATGACAAAAGTTTCACCGGGCTTTATCTTTCCGTTCTCACGTGCGAGATTCACGGGACGCACGACAGATGACTTTTTCCAGTATGAATCGTATGCGGCAAACGGCGCATCTGCCCAGTCCGCACCGGGATAAAGCGGCGTGTAACACTGTATCGAACGCTCAAAAAAGTCCGGGCTCTTTGCCGGAGAAGCCCCCTGATATCCTATCATGTAATCGTAAACATTGAGTTCTCTGTCCGAATTGTTGTAAACGGAAATGAATTCATAAACATCGGCATTCGGATTGTTGCCGGCATCCTCGTTGTATTTCGGATTCGTATTTGCGGCATTTTCTCTGCTGCCGTACTGATCGACACCGATCTGAGTTATCATAAGTTCCGGATATTCATCCGTTCCGCCGCCCGCCGCGGTCACGGCATACGGCACGGTTCCGAGCATCATAAGCATTGACAGCACCACCGAAATAATTCTTTTTTTCATTCTGATCTCACCTACCCAACCGGCACAGTCAGTCTGTGTAAACGGAACGTGTCCATTTGCCGTCCCTGAAATCATATCTGATTATACGCGAGGTTTCCTTTTCGCGCACACTTCTTGTAGGCACACCGTCTATGAATACGATCGCGGTACCGTTGTCCATAGCAAATCCGAGGTCGTATTTCGGAGAAGTTTCTTTCATTATGGCACGATCGAATTCAGCCCACTTGTCGCTGCTGTCAAAGTGAGGTCCGTAATAGATATTCACCACATCAAGCCCGGGGAAAAACTTGTATATCGAATCCGGCACGGAATAATAGTCGTTCCACCCCATATACGTCCAGCACATTCCGCCTGCGCTCCCGCCGCAGCAGATAACGCCTTTGTTGTATGCCTCGACAAGGTATTCGTTCACTTTGAACTTTTTCCATACCATATCCATATACTCACTCTGACCGCCGCCGACGCAGATTATATCCGCATTCACGATCTTATCATGAAGCTCCTGAGGATCGTAGAGTTTTGTCACCAGCGTAATGGCTTCAACATTCTTGGTCAACCGTTTGAAGGTGTTGACATACGCCTCAACATTGCTTACCGTATCCTTACCCGCCGTGCATAGAATTATTACCTTGGGATCTTTCTTGTCGGCAAGCCCGACTATCTCAGAATAGATCTTCGTTGAAGCTCCGCCGCCTGCTATGACCGCTTTTTTCACTACCGGGACCGGCGGATCGGTCGATTCCCCGGGTGTATCGCTCATATCGCTGCCGACACCGGCAGTGTCCGTCGCTGTATTTTCACCGCCGGGAGTTTCTTTTCTGCACGCTGCGAGGCAGAGGCAGATGCACACGGCAAGCCCGGCAAGCACCGCCGCAAGTCTGATCGAATTGTTCATTGTCTGATTCCTTTCCTGCGTGCGCTCCGTCACCGGAGCGCACGCGCAATACCTGCCGTCAGGTCAGTTTCCCTTATCGGATGCTCCGTCCGCCGCCGTATCTGCGGGAAAGACGCTCGTGAAGTTGTTTTTCCATGTGGAAAGCACGACATTGCTTCTTGTGAGCGAAACACCCGGCGCACATTTGATATCATTCAGCACACGTTGGAGTGACGAGCTGCTCTTGGTAACTATCTTCAGTATGAAATCATAGTCTCCGGTTATATAATGCAGCTCGGCGACCTCGGGATGCTCCTGCATATGCTTTATGAATTCTTCATTGTACTTCGGATGCTCGACACGCACATAAGTGAATGCGGAAATGTCCATACCGACCTTCTCATAGTCGATAACGGTCGTGTACTGCTTGATAACACCCGAATTCTCCATCTTTTTTATGTGATCTATAACGGATGTCTCGGAGAGATGTATCTCCCTGGCAATATGCGATACACGCGTGCGCGCGTTCTTTTTCAGTATCGCAAGAATCTTTTCATCAACTTTATCCATTGTACCGTACCCCACACGACGCGGAGTGCGCCTGATTTTTGCGTCAGTCGGCTATACGTTTTTTCCCCACGGCAACCACCGCAGCAGTGCCGAGCATAAGCACCGCACAAACGGCAACGGCGGCAGCCGTATCGCCTGTGGGCGGGTTGTCGGGCTTGTCGGGTGCAGCCTCATTTATATATTTACCGTCAACGAGCTTTACCGATTTGTGAGAAGAGTCGGCCACCGGGAATTCATCCGACCCGATATTTTGGTAGAAAACCTCAGAACCGACAGCGGCATTGAGCATATATGCAAGCTTGCCGGACTTCACATCATCGGCTGTGATATTGGCGGAAAGCTCGGAATAGGCACCGCCCTCATACTTTTCGGCATCGGCGCACCCGGGGAGATAAAAGTTGCCGGAAATGTTGCCGGGTGCCATCGGATCGGCATATTTACACCAGAAAAAGACGCACGACTTCATCGAGCTGTCTGTCGTTTTTACGGTACCCGTCACAAAGCAGTTTTTGATCTCTGTTGCCGATGTACCGTTGAAATAGCCGAGGATACCTCCCGCTTCACAGCCGGCGGTAACATTGCCGGTGCTGTAGCAGGCGTTTATCTTTGCCGCATGCTTATCGTTCCCGTAGGCATATGCGGCAATACCTGCCGCCGTATCCTTATCCGTGGATATATTGCCTTCGTTGCCGCAGGCGGTGAATATGTAATCACCGGATTCGATCTTGTTGCTGCCGCAGAAGCCTACAATTCCGCCTGCCTGCTTGAGAGCGTGAACGTCTGCATAGTTGATGCAGTTTTCGAACGAACCGATCTGCGAAAAACCGCCGCAGATACCGCCGGCTTTGTAACCCTTGCCGTTTACCGAAGCGTAGTTTCTGCACCCGGAGCAATTGACGATACCCTCGCTCTCGCCCGCAATGCCGCCCGCAGCCCATTTTTCACTGGCGTTTTCGATCTTTCCGTAATTGCGGCAATTCACGAATGTCACGGATGAATTCGAACCGAGACGCGCGGCAATACCCGCCGCACATCTGCCGGATGTGTTTTTGATATCCGAATAGTTTACGCAGTTTTTGAATGTACCCGTATTGCTGCCCGAAACATAGGCGGTAATGCCTCCCGAGCTGTCACCGGTATCGGCGACGGTCGCCGCGCCGCCTTTTGTCCCGTTTGTGCAGTTTTCGATAAGAAATTCTTCGACAGGCCATGCAAAAACACCTCCGAGCGTATCGCCGCCCTCTATAACACCGGTGTTTTCACAGTTTCTTACTTCTGTTTTTGCCTCGGCTCTGGCAATAACGCCGCCGGCAACATAACCGACGATCTTTCCGGTATTTTTGCAGCCCGAAACGGTAACGGTGCCGTCGCCCTTGGTTATGAGAGCAATTATGCCCGCTGCCCTTTTGGTATTATTGGCGTCGCCGATGACACTTGCATTGTTGACGATCTTTTCAAATACGGCACCCGGCACCGCATTTACGGCAAGAGCCGCAAGCAGCTCGGCGGACGTGTCCTCGACCTTGCCTTTTATGACAAGATCCTTCACCGTTCCCTTGACGTTTTCAAAAACCGGCGCGGAGACCGTAACGGTGTGCCCCTTACCGTCAAGAGTGCCGGCAAACGTCCCGTTGTAAGTGGCGGAAAGCGTAATATCTGCCGTAAGATAATAGTTGCCCGTCTGATCCATTGCGGCAAAAGCCGCGGCATCGTTTACGGCGACAGCCTCACCGGCATCCTCGCGCGCAAACACCGCAGGCGCGGCGGAAGAACAGATCACGACGATCATCAGAAACGAAAGGAGAACAGCCATGTTTTTTTTCATTTTAAGTCTTACCCCTTTTTATTTATAGATTGGTTCCGGCAGTGCGCGGTGTTGCCGCCCAATGCCGGAACCAATTATAGCATACAGTCAATAAAAAAACAACATTTTTGCCCCACGTGCCGAAAATACGTAACTTTTTAAGCTAAAGACGGCATATTTCCTTGGAAAGCACGCAAATAATGCAGTTTTGACGTTTACGGGCTTTCGGACTCCGGCTGTCGGCGCTTTTGGGAGCTCACATACGGGTCACACGCGGCACGTGCACGTGAGCCTTACCGCTCCGCAGTTGTCGCTCATGGCGGTAAGAGTAAATCGTTCCTGCCCCTTTTGCGGCTTTACCGCAATGCGGATCTTGCCCATATACATCTTTCTTCCGGTGTTTGCGACATTATTGTGATCGCAGATATCCGAGCCGGTACCGATTATTTTGGCAGGCTCCGAGACCGAAAAGCGGACGTATTCCGCAGCATCCGGGACGACACGACCGGCGTCGGTCTTCCGGTCGTCCGATGCGATTTGTCCTGATAAAAGGCACCCTTCTTTTGCGGAAACAGGTCAAGCGCCCGAGAAACCGGTTGTTCGGGTCCCTGTCCTTATCTCTTATCCTGCCGCAGGCATCGCTGTCGATATTCCGGTCGCGCACGCTCCCCGTCGCGCGGGTAATGTGGTAAAGGGGTAAAAAATGTGCCGCACCGTGCAGTGACACGGCGCCGCAGCCGACGGTCACCCGTCGGTGGCGCACATATCCTGTCAGGTGCAGCACCGGAAATCAAAAGACATTTCAGCGCGGATACGCACCTTTCGCGGTCCTCAGTCGTCCTCCGGCTTGCGCTTTATGTCATTAAGCTCGCGTATGAATGTTTCGATATCCTTGAACTCGCGGTAGACCGAAGCGAATCTCACATATGCGACGGCATCTGCCGCCTTGAGACGCCGCATGACCATTTCGCCTATGTCACCCGACGGTATCTCCTGTCTCAACGAGTTCTGCAGCTCGGATTCTATCTCCGAGGCTATCTGCTCGGCGTTCACCGGGCGTTTTTCGCACGCCTTGAGCAAGCCCGACAACAGCTTTGAACGGTCGAATATCTCGCGTGTTCCGTTTTTCTTTATCACGACGAGCTGCACCGATTCAATGACCTCAAAGGTCGTAAAGCGCTTCTGGCAGTTGAGGCACTCGCGGCGGCGACGGATGTTGTTTCCTTCTATATTCTGACGTGAATCTATAACGCGGCTCTCAAGACAGCCGCAGTTCGGACATTTCATTACATGACCTGCCTTTCGGGGTTGGGGTTTTAACGTCGGCAGAAGGATGCCTCCCGCCTTTGCTCTTATTTTACCACACGCCAGGCGACTTGTAAAGGACTTTGCCGCTTTTTGACGCAGAATGTTGTGTCAGACCGCGCAGCAGCGTTCGCGCGAGATGTCATCCACTATATCGACGAGAGTCGTCGGCGTCACATAGCCCTCGACAAGCTTTTCAAATACCCGGCACGCCTCGTCACGGCGGAACCCGAGCTTCTTTGATACACTGTCTCTTCCGTAGGAGATGTTGACGGCATACGACCGGAGTCCTGCTCTGCGCACCTCATAAAGGCGGTAGTACGCATCAATGCCGCAAATGCACTGTACCTTGCCGCGGATCTGGACCATGCTGCGGCGGTCGATCATGGTTCCCGTTTTTGAACCGAATTGAAGTTTCATTGCTTTCACCATTATGCCCCTGTCGGGACACCCTTTCTTTTCTGCATAATGTGTTAATTATTGTCGCCTTTCGGAAATATTCTAACATCAATTTGTTCATATATTCAGTTGCCGGGAAGCTGAAGCTTTTTGAGCATAATGCACAACGTCACTCACATGAGGCGTTGGCTATTTATGTCATTATATTGTTATCCTGTCTATATGCAAGAAAAGCGTCGAATAAGCGTATAATAATTCGCTTTTCGTAAGATTTTTGACCGCTTCCGAAAACGATTTAGGAATGCGTTTGAATATATATCCCGTCTTGCGTAAACATACCTCTTGAATTCGCCTTATTCTGTGATACAATATACATAAATGTTGCATACATGATACATTTGACGAATCATGAAAATCATAATCCACCTAAAAAAACATCGGATTTTAATTCCATTATTATGCACAAGGAGCCCGCATGAAGCCAAAACGAAATAAAATAAGCCTCCGCAGAGCGGTCGCCGGGATAAGCCGCGAGGCAATGACGGTGCTGTCATGCGGTCTGAGCACGGTGCTCATAGTATCGGCGGCATTCATATCACGCCTGTCGGTTGCAGTCGCCGAGGATCCGGTCGGAGCGATCGACCTTTACGGTCCGATGGTCGAATACATAGTGATGACCGTACTCATCGTAGTGACGGGAGCGGCGATCTTTGACGTCATGTGCCGTCGGGCGAAAAAATAACATATCCGGGTCGGCGCAGGCGCCGGCCCGGATATGTTTTTATTTAAAAGTTTCGTCGGAATATTCGCGGAATATCTCCGCTATGCGGCGCTCCGCCTCATTCGGCGTCAGCTTGTCTGCCGCATATGCGCGGCGCAGAAGCGACGGCGGCACATGGTCGTCGTACTTTTCAAACACGGGGCATTCGCCCTCTCCGACAAGAGCCTCACAGTCTATGCCCTCCGTCGCCGCCTTCTTTGCAAGTCCGCGCGCGAGGTCATAGTCGTTGGCGCCCTCCATTTTGAAGGTGATATAGCAGCGTCCCTCGTATTCGATGCCGCTTATGCGGAAATCGTGCGCGTTTGCGGCAATATATCGCCTAAGCGTTCTGAACGACCGCGTGCCAAGCCACGGAAAGATGCACCACGAATAGCCGCCGAGGTGGACTATCGAATGCGACAGCATTCCAGTGCTCTGTGCAAGCCGCCGCGCCACCTCAAGCCGCTTTGCGGCGTTCGGCATGAGATACGGATAGACCGTATCCTCGGCAAGCACTTGCTTCATGCGTTCGAGTATGCGTGTGTTTATCTCGCCGTAGTCGCCCGGCCACGATATCTCCATCTTGCCCTCGACCGGATGAACGTATATCAGCTTGCGGCGCACGTCAAGCTCCTCGACCTCCCATACCCGTCCCGCCAGTGCAAAGCGGTCGCCTACGGGCGGCGGTGTGGTTATGGTGCCTATCTCATCGGACTTCCATCTTACCGTGTAGTCCTCGCTGTCCTTGAAAACAGCATAAAACTTGAAGGATGAGAGCAGCTTTTCGCCCGCAAGACCGATTATCAGCCCCTTTTCGTCCGTCATTTCAAGAAAATCGTTCTCGCACATTGAAATGAGCAGCGTGCGGTAATCCTCTTTGGATATTTCCGCAAACGGCGGCAGCGCGAGCACACGCTCGGCAAGCTCGCGCGGGCGCAGCTCTCCCGATGCCGCGGCAATGCTCAGCGTCTGGTGGAACGCAAGACTCATCGGCATTTTTTTGTGTCCCGGCGGCTCGATAAAGCGTTCTTCGATGTAAAGCTGAACTATCGCTATCCCGCGCAGAAGCTCCCACGGGATGAGCTGCGGCAGCGGTGTGTTCGGCAGCGCATCCTCCTCGCGAAAGACCATCATCATCTCGGGCGGCTGACCGCGCCTGCCCGAACGCCCGAGCCGCTGCAAAAAGCTCGTCACCGAGTTGGGCGCACCGTTCTGAGCCACGCGCTCAAGCCTGCCTATGTCGATGCCGAGCTCCATCGTGACCGTTGCGCAGGTCACGGCGCGGATGTCGTCGTCCTTCATCTTCAGCTCGGCTTCCTCGCGCAGCGCGGCAGAAAGATTGCCGTGATGTATGAGAAAAACATCCGGCTCGTTCCGTTTTTTTGCGATCTGGCGCAGCGTCGCCGTCACATATTCCGTCTCCTCGCGCGAATTTGAAAAAACAAGCGCCTTTTTGTCCTTTACGCAGTCGTAAAGATATTCGTACCCCGCATCGAGCGCCGCTTTTCCGTCGTCAGGCGCATCCTGCGCGCGCTCGGCTGTCTGGTCGTATGATGGATTCTGAACATAAAAATGCTCCATACCAAGACGCCAGCGCAGCTTTTCGGGCGGCACCTGCGGTATATCGGTGGCGCGTCCGCTGCCCTCGGCAAGCCACTCGGCGGCAAGCTTGGGATCGCCCACGGTAGCCGAAAGCCCTATGCGGCGCGGAGAATGCCCGATGAGCCCCGCAATGCGGCAGAGCTGACAGATTATCTGATTGCCGCGGTCGCTGCCCGTGAGCGTGTGTATCTCGTCGATCACCACAAAGCGCAGGTCTCCGAATATGCGGGGGATATCATTCTGGCGGTTTATGAGCATTGATTCGAGCGACTCGGGCGTTATCTGAAGTATGCCGCGCGGCTCGTCAAGCAGCTTTTTCTTATGCGACGCGGCAACGTCGCCGTGCCAGTGCGTGACCGGAATGCCCGTCATGTCGAGCAGCTCTTCGATCCTGCCGAACTGGTCGTTTATGAGACTTTTCAGCGGCGCGATATAAAGCACGCCGACCGTGCGGGGCATATCCTCCCACATGAGCGAAAGTATCGGAAAGAATGCAGCCTCCGTTTTGCCCGACGCGGTCGATGAGGTGAGCAGCAGATTGTTCTCGGTGCCGAAAATGCTCTTTGCCGCCGCAGTCTGGACCGCGCGCAGCGAATCCCACGAATGCGAATAGATATATTCGCGTATAAAGTCGGGAAAGCGCTCAAATATCTCGTTATCGTTCATTTTAAAACCTTAAAAATCAATGTCGGCAGGGTCGAACGCCGCGCGTTTTTCACCATCGTGTGCGGTCGCGTCCCCGCTGCCGGACGCATCCGCCGCGGTCCCCGTGCTTTCCGACGGCGCACCGTCATGAGCGAGAGTCACTGCGGGAACGATATCCGAAAAGCTTTTGTCGGGGTTCTGCATGAGGATGTTTAGCACCGTCATGTAGTCGCGCAGCATCTCGCGCGGTGTTATCATAACGTCGGCGCCCGCACGGGAGAGACATATGCGCAGAAATTCAAGCTGCTCCTCCGGCGTTATGCGCGCGGGGTGACCGTAATACTGCGAATGCAGCGCCGTCATGCGGACGATGAGCGCCAGAAGCTCGTCGTCGCCGAGGCGCGCCAGGCGCAGAACGGGACCGACCGTATTCTTTACCCCGGCAGCCTGAAATCGGCTGTCGCAAAGGCGCGAGCGCAGCGCCTCGTAGCTGTAAAGCCCGCGGCGGGTGTCCTCAAGAAACTGCGGCGTGCCGCCGAGAACGATCTCAAGATACGGAGCGCGCCCCTGACAGGTGTCGTTGAACATCGAAAGTATTTTTTCGTAGTTGTTTTCGCGCGCCACGCGGTTGGGGATCTTGTAGAGGTTAACGCATTCGTCGATAAACACGATAAGCCCGCGATAGCCGAATTTGTGCGACAGCGCAGCCCACAGCTTGATGAAATCGTACCAGTTCGAATCCGAAATTATAGTTGAAACATCAAAGCCCAGCTCGCGCTTTGCCTCGGTCTTTGTGGTGAACTCACCACGCAGCCAACGCAGGCAGGCGGCGCATTTTTCGTCCTCACCGCGCTCGGCGGCAGCGTAATATTCAAGTATGACCTTTGCAAAATCAAAGCCGCCGACGAGGAATTCAAGCCCGCGCAGCTCGTCGCGCACAGCGGCGGAAAGCTTCTCGGCGCTGCCGCCGCAGGACTCGCGCAAGCCGCCTATCCATTTTGCTATCACCTTCTGAAGCGCGCCGCCGTCGGGCGAGGAACGCGACGCAAGGTTTTTCATCAGCTCGCGGTAGGTCGCAACTCCCGCTCCGCCGCTGCCGTAAAGACGGCGCTCGGGCGAAAGATCGGCATCTGCCGTAAGAAAGCCGCGTTCGAGCGCATAGCCGCGTATAAGCTGGATGAGAAAGCTCTTGCCGCTGCCGTAGCGCCCGACAAGAAAGCGCATCGACCCGCCGCCCTCGTTGACGAGCTCAAGGTCGGAAAGAAACGCCGCGATCTCATCCTTGCGTCCTATTGCAATATACGGCGCGCCCTCGCGGGGCACTACGCCCGCCGAGACGGAGGCGAGAAGAGACGCCAATATTCTTTTCGGTATTTTCTGCGTGCTGTTATCGGGCATTCATGTCACCTGTCCTTTCGGTTGCTTCTCAAAAATCCGGTATTTCCGCTGTCGCCGCGGCATACCGCGGCTTCTCTCAGGACCCGACAGCCGACCTTACATCGTCGGCATAATCGTCTATCACGCGGTAATATCCGCCGCCGTCCTCAAGTATGATGTCTCCCCACATCTCTGCCGCTATGTCGTTTATCGCATCAGCCATCGCATCGGTCAGCATCCCTCGCGCGGCGGCGGCTCGCTTCTGCCCCGCGGCATCCCCGCCGAGAGCGGCGATAACAAAGTCGCGGTACCCCGCAAGCGCGGCGGCAAGGCTGTCGTCCGGCTCTCCGGAAAAATCCGGCGCCGCCGACACCGCCGAAGGTGCCTCCGGCTGAATATGTGCGGGGGCTACTGCCGGTTCGGTGAGCTCCGGGGTCGTTTCGTCCTCCGCGAACGCTTCGATGAGCCTGTCTGTCGTTTGCCACGACTCTAACTCGATCTTTGCGGCGTTTTCAAGCGAAAAAGTATTGTTTTCGGGTGCCGGCTCATAATATTTTTCGTATTCGGGCACAGTCTCCGGCTTTTTTACAGCCGCTCTGCGCGCCGCCGGGGGGAATTCGACGGCAAAATATGCATCTACAGCCTCGCGCGCCGCGGTCGGTATCGGACCGTACGAAAGCCGTGATTTTATCCCGAGCGCCGCACGTAGACGGTTTTCGGAATATTTGAGTATGTCGGTTATAAGAAAGCGCAGCTCATGCGAGCGCGAAAACGAGCAATATGCTATTCGTATGCGCTTTTTTACCCCCGGCGTGCAGAGCGCGCCGACAAACGCGTCGCGCACGGCATGGGTATCCTGCATTGCGGGCGCGCCGCTCCCCGCTGCGGTGACCGCCCCGACTCCGCGTGCCGCAGCCGCACCGAGATGACGGCGGTAAAGCGGCGCAAACTCGCCCGAGGCATATCTGCTTCGCCGCCAGTCGTAGTTTGAACAGTAGGAGACGAGAGCCGCCTCTCTGCCGCCCGGCGCCGAGCAGTCAATATAAAATTCCCGCAGCGACGCCGATGCAAGGTACGGTGCGCCGTCGATCTTCTCAAGCAGCGCAAACGGCGGCGAAAGACGGTTTATCAGGCATATATCGCACACCCACTCGGAGAGCTGAACATCAAGCCGCGGGTATTCGCTGCGGTATGACGCCCAGAGAAAGCAAAGCTGCGCGCAGGCGTGCTCCGCAAGCGGCGTGCCGGAATAAAGGTTTATCAGTTCATATATATATAGGAGGATATAGCTGTAATCAGCCGCGGGCGCACGCCCGCCGCGCACCTCATCGCGCCACCAAAGATAAAAGGCAAGCTGCGCGCCGTCAAGCTGCGTGTACTGCGGCATATAAGAGAAAAACTGAACTCTGCGGCATTCGGGCGCCGTCCGATTTTCAAGCGCGCGTGCGCCGCGCAGAAACTGCTCGTAATACGAATATCCGGTGTGCCAGCGCAATATCTCAACACTGTGGATGAGCGAGCCCTGCGGCGCATAGCCGTATTCGGCTTTTTCGGTCATCACGTCGCCCGCGCTGTGCGGCGGCACCCATCTGCGCCCTGCAGTGTGAGGCGCGCTGCCGCGCGCGGGGATCCGCACCTCGCCCGCCGTCCCACCCGCGGTGTTATCCGTCTTTTTCACCGTATCCGGCACTTCAGCCGATATATCGCGCGGCTCGGTGATCTCACGCGGAGCGGGAGAGGCACGGCGGCTGCGCGGCATGAGCGCGCTTATATCCCAAAAGCTGTCCGCCTCGTCGCTCGGGTCTTTTTTCGTTTCTTTTTCGTCCATGCACACACCTCATTCCGCTGCGGATCGGTTAATATATTATTTTACCATGCTTTTTCACATATGTCAATCACCGCAGCGCTTTTTGTGCGCATTTTGATATGAAAAGTGCTGCCGCACTAACGTGCGGCAGCACTTTCGGATCATTCAGTTCCCGATCTCCTTCGGGTCGTTGTATTTTATGCGGATTATATACCTGACCGTTGGGTATGCCAGTACGATGCAGGCGGCAAGCCACGCACCGGGATCTCCGAGACAAACGGCGGCAAACGCAAGCGCAGATGCCGACGAATCTATCGGTGCGCCGTTGACTATCGCAGGCAGATACGCGCAGATGAGCACACGCGCCGCGAGCTCGGCAAAGCCCGCGCCGAGAACATACATCGGGCGGCATATCCCCTGAACCGCACTGCGTGCGACGAACAGAAAGCCGAGGATAAAGTAAAGTATCACATCGACATACACGAACGTGTTGCCGAAGCGCACGGAAGCATCGGATATTTTATCGGCACTCATGAAAATGTATTGGTACGCGCCGCCTATCGAAAGCGACAGCCCCGCAACAAGGCAGAAAAGATAAACGAAAAGCATTATCACGAAGGTCTGCAGCGTCCCGCGCCTCACACGCTCGTATTCCTTTTTTCCGTAATTCTGACCGTTGTAGCCGAGTATCGCCGACCCGAGACCGCTGTAAAGCGCCATGAGGAAGTGCGTCATCTTGCTTGCCGCACCGAAGCCGTTCTGCGCAGGCGTGCCCGCGACCATAACGCCCTCGGGCGTCAGATCAAACTTCACGACCGCGCCCTGCATGACGATGATGCCTATCGCAAGTATCGAAAACTGAAGCCCGAGAGGGATACCCTGTTTGAGATGAGCCGCAATGTCGGCGGCGCCGACCTTCAGATCCTCTTTATGTATGCGAAGCTCGGGGTAGCGGACAAGCGTGTAGATGAAGCAGAATATCACGCTCACGAGCTGTGCCAGCACCGTTGCGGCGGCTGCTCCCGCAGGTCCCATGCGGAACGAGACCAAAAACCACACGTCAAGCCCGATGTTGAGCGCCGTTGAGATCATGAGGAAGATGAGCGGCGTTACCGAATCGCCGTAGGCGCGAAGGACCCCGCATATAAAGTTATAGCCCATCTGCGCCGCAATACCGATGAATATGACAAAGCAGTATACATATGCCGCATTGTAGACCCCGGCATTTTCGGGCGTTACGTTGATAATGCCGAGCATGCGCGGCAAAAGCGGTATCGAGATCGCCGTCAGCACGACCGATATCACGGCAGACAGATATATCTGCGTCACGAACGAGCGCCTGACACCCTTGGGATCGGAATTTCCGGCGCATTTTGCGGTGATAACGCTGAAGCCCGCCGTGCATCCGAGTGCAAATTGCAGAAAGAAATATGTGAGAGGGGACGTGTCGTTGACGCCCGCGACCTCCTCGGCGGTGAGCACCTGACCGCAGATGATCGCATCGGTCAGCACGTACACCTGCTGGAGGAAATATGATATCACTATAGGTATCGCGTAGCGGATTATGACACGCCACGGCGTGCCGGAGGTGAGCTCCACCGGGCGCGAAAGCTTTGCAAAAATATTCTTTGTGTTGTTTTTCATCCGAAGTACCCGTCCGAACAGATTTCATCATATTATACAATCCCACAGCAAAAAATGCAACCCCCTGCGAAAATATTCTTGCTCCGCGTGACACCGGGCGCTTCCTGCCCGGTCACATAATTTTAATTTTTTATTAAACCGACGCAAAAGACTTGCAAATGCCTGCGGTATGGGTTATAATTAAAGTGGAAATAATTTTGCACGCCCCGGCGTGCGGGAAAGGCATAAATAATGATAAGCAAAGAGATCGGCAAGGAGCTAAACCGCGAAACACGTCAGTTCACGCGCCTCAGCGACAATGACAAGATGATACGCGAAACACTGCTTGCAGTGTATACCGCTCTTATCGAAAAGGGCTACAACCCCATAAGCCAGATCGTGGGCTATATCCTTTCCGAGGACCCCACATATATAACCAATCACAAAAACGCGCGCAACCTCATCACGCGCTTTGACCGCGACGAGCTGCTTGAGGCTCTGGTCAAATATTATCTGGGGGTATAAGCCACCGTATGCACGGTATCGAATTCATCCCCCTCTCACCGGACTGCCCCGCGCCCGGCTCTTTTGACTGCGCTTTGGCTCTCGGCTGTTTTGACGGTTTTCACAGAGCGCACCGCATGATAACATCGTCTGCGGCAGAGCTTGCACGGCGGCTGTCGGCGGCAGGCGACGTTCTTCTGCCCGGGGCGTTTTGCTTCAGCGAGCCGCCCGCGGCTTTTTTCGGCAAGGACGTGCCCATAATAACCGACACGGCTGAAAAATGCCGTCTTTTTGCGGAGGCGGGGCTTGCCTTTGCCCTTGTCGCGGATTTTTCGGCAGTGAGGGAAATGCCTCCCGCCGATTTTATGCGCGGGCTGCTTTACGGTGACTGCCGCTGCCGCGCCGCGGCGTGCGGCTTCAACTTCACCTTCGGCAAAAATGCCGAGGGAACGCCGCGCGACCTTGAATCATTTTTCGGCGCCGACCGCGTGAGCGTTTGCGCGCCGCTTCTTTCGGACGGCGAAACGGTAAGCTCGAGCCGCATACGCAGGCTGATCGCCGAGGGTGATATCCCGCAAGCCAATGCCCTGCTCGGGCATCCCTTTTCCGTTTGCGGCACGGTGAGGCACGGCAGAGGGGACGGCAAAAAGCTCGGCTTTCCGACGATAAATCAGCTCCCTGCCGACGGCGCGCTGCGTCCCGCCGCCGGTGTTTACGTCAGCGCCGTAAAGCTGCCGGGCAGCGACGCGCTCCTTCCCGCCGTTACCGATGCCGGCGTTGCGCCGACGATGGACATGACGGGCATCTTCCGTTATGAAACGCATCTTCTCGATGCCGTGGACGTATTGCTTTACGGTGAGTCGCCGCGCGTTTTTCTGTACAAACGGCTGCGCGGAGAGATGAAGTTTGCGGGTCCCTCTGCGCTCGTCGCGCAGATAAGCAGAGATTCCGCCGCGGCGCGGGAATATCTCAGAGAAAACGGTATAAAATGAGATCGGAATATATATATACAAAGATAAAAAAAGCACTGCCGCGCACGGCGGCGCTTGTTTTTGCCGCCGTGCTGCTTTTGCAGCTTGCACTGCCCGCGGCGATTTATGCGGTGGACGGAGATACTCCCGAGGCTGAGCCCGTGCCCTCTCTTGACGGCGTTGAGGCGGCGTATCTGTATAACTGCGAAAGCGAAAAGGCGGTATGCTCCAAAAACCCCGAAAAGCTCGTCTATCCCGCTTCGACCGTCAAGCTCATGTCGGCTCTCGTGGCGCTTGAGGCGCTCTCCGACCGTCTTGACGAAAAGGTGACGATAACCGCCGAAATGATAACGGGCGTCACCGGCACGCGCTACGGGCTTGCGGCGGGTGATTCAATGACGATACGCGACCTTTTTTATATCGCATATACCGGCTGCTACAACGACGCGGTCGTGGCGCTGGCGATCCTTGCGTGCAGCGACCTCACGGCATTCATCGCGCGTATGAACGCAAGAGCCGGTGAGATCGGCATGACGAACACCCACTACACCAACCCCACCGGTATGCACGACAGACTTATGCGCACCACAGCCGCGGATGTATCCAAGCTGGCACTCGTGCTGTCTGGCAACGAATTCTATATGCGTGTGACCTCAGAGCCGAAATACACGCTCGAGGGGACCGAAAAGAAATACACCGTCAGCAACCGCAACGAGCTCGTTTCAAAGGTGACCGGCACCAAAAACTACAATCAGCTCTGCCACGGAATGAACGTCGGCATGACCGAGGACGCCGGCTATTCCCTCACAACCGTCGCAACAAAGGACGGTGCAACGTATATCTGCGTCATCATGGGCGGCAAGGAGCTCGAAGGCGGCAAAAACACCGCATACTCCACCGCAAACGATATTATAGCCTGGGCGTTCAGAAATTACGGCTACCGGGAGGTCGTTTCTACCTCCACCGTGATATGCGAGGTCCCCGTAACGCTCTCATCCGATGCCGATTCGGTCCTGCTCGTGCCCGCATCGTCATATCACTGCTACCTCCCCACCTCGGCTGTGATCGGCACCGATATCACCTTCACCTCAAAGCTCACCGTCGATTCGCTCGAAGCACCTGTGAGCGCGGGGGTTGAGTGCGGCTTTCTTACGGTGAAATACGGCGACGACGAGCTTGCCGTCATACCGCTCGTCACAAAAAGCGACGTTGAGGGGAGCCGCCTCCTCAAGCAGATGGAGGAGATACGCGAATTCTCGCAGAGCCGCGTATTCATCGCCACCGTCGTGAGCGCCGTGGTGATAACGCTGCTCTACTATGCGATACGTGCGTTCATTCGCGCGTCAAAGCAAAAAAAGCACGGCAGATATTATCTTTGACGCACACCGTGCGGCATAAAGCGCAAGCTTTCGCCGCAAAACCGCGCTGCAGTGACGTTATTTTGAAATATGCGCCAAAAACTATTGACACGTCGCATATTTGGAGTTATAATAAAAGGTGTTGTAATGCACAATGATTTCGGAGGCTGTTTTAATGTTCGAACAATTCAAAGCACTGCTCGTTGATGAACTGCAGGTAGAAGAGGATAAGATCACGCCCGACGCCGAGCTTTCAAACGATCTCGGCATCAACTCCATTGAGCTTGCCGAGCTTGTCATGCGCTGCGAGGAGACCTTCGGCGTTGACATTCAGGATGACGACATACACAATTTCGTCACCGTCGGCGACGTTGTGAAGTACCTCGAAAGCCTTCAGAGCAAAAACTGAACAGTAACGGTAAATCGGGTGTTAAAAAACTCAGAACGAGTTTTTTAACACCCGATTTTTTATTCATCATGATCCACCGGCGTATCCTATAATATATAAGAACATATACGGGAGGGTTTTGAAATGAAACACGAAAAAAGGCGCGGGATCGCGCATATGATCGTATCGGCTGCCGCGCTGTCGGCGGCGTTCTGCCTGCTTTGCGCGGGCATGGCGGCGGTGTTCGGCAGCGTCGGCAGTACAACGGAGGTCAGAGCCTCGGCAGCCGTGCCCGCCGGCACAAAATACGCCGTGGTGATAGACCCCGGTCACGGCGGCGAGGACGGCGGCTGCTCGGGCGCCGACGGAACTACCGAAAAGGACGTGAATCTTTCGCTGTCGCTGACACTTGCCGATATACTGCGGATGTGCGGCGTTGACGTTACGCTGACGCGCACCGAGGACATTCTGCTTTACGACCGCAATGTTGACTTCAAGGGCAGAAAAAAGGTGCTCGACCTCAGAGCGCGGCTCGACTGTGCCGCAGCGCACCCCGAGGCGGACTTCATAAGCATACACATGAACGCCTTCCCCGAGGCACGGTGGCACGGGCTCCAGGTATGGTATTCGAAAAACCGCGCTGAGAGCCTGACGCTGGCGCGCAGCATACAGTCGGCGGTGGAAACATACCTTCAGCCCGAAAACGAACGCCGCATAAAGCCTGCGGGCAGCAATATCTTTCTGCTTGACCGTGCCGTAACGCCCGCAGTACTGATAGAATGCGGATTTCTTTCAAATCCCGAGGAGTGCGCCGCGCTGTCAACGTCCGCCTACCGCAAAAAGCTTGCGCTTGTGACGGCGTTTGCTTATCTGGAGCCGAAAGGCACGCCGCCTATTGACTGACCGGTGAAAATCGTGTATAATGATGTCAGAAACAAGAAAGGCGCAAGTCTATGAAAGGTATAAAAACGATATACGTCTGCACGTCCTGCGGCTGCGAAAGCCCCAAATGGCTCGGAAAATGCCCGCAGTGCGGCGCATGGAATTCCTTTGTCGAGGATGCGGTCGAAAAGCTGTCTCCCGCCGAAGAAGCAAAATCGGCGGCGGCTGAGGCGCGGCGCGCCTTTGCCGTCGGCGGCAGCGGCGGCAGCCGTGCCGTAAAGCTGGACGAAATGAAGCCGGGCGACTGTGTGCGCTCGGTCACGGGGCTCGGCGAGCTCGACCGCGTGCTCGGCGGCGGTCTTGTGCGCGGCTCTGTCGTGCTGCTGACGGGCGAGCCCGGCATCGGCAAATCCACGCTGCTTTTGCAGATAAGCGGGATCCTCGGCAAAACGCGCCGCGTGCTTTACGTTTCGGGCGAGGAATCGGGAGATCAGCTCGGGCTGCGTGCCGCGCGGCTCGGCGTGCGTTCGGACGGGCTTTATATACTGACCGAAACAAACGTTGACAAAATACTTTCCGAGGCGTCGCGCGTAAAGCCGGATGTGATGATAATCGACTCGGTGCAAACGATGTTCACTCCATACTCCGCCTCCTCTCCCGGCAGCGTGTCACAGGTGCGCGAATCGGCAATGTCCTTTATCGGCAAGGCGAAAAACGACGGTGTTTCGGTGATACTCGTAGGTCATGTCAATAAGGAAGGCTCGATCGCCGGTCCCAAAATACTCGAGCATATGGTAGACGCGGTGCTTTGCTTTGAGGGCGAGCATCAGCAGGCGTACCGCATAATCCGTGCGGGCAAGAACCGCTACGGCTCGACAAACGAGATAGGCGTTTTCGAAATGACCGACCGCGGACTTGAGGAGGTGCCCAACCCCTCAGAGATACTGCTTGCGGGCAGACCGAAAAAGGTCTCGGGCAACTGCGCCGCCTGCACGATCGAGGGCACCCGCCCGATAATCGCAGAGATCCAGGCGCTCGTCTGCCCCACGGCATTCCCATCTCCCCGCCGCACCTCAAACGGTGTGGATTACAACCGCATGTGCCTTCTGCTCGCGGTGCTTGAAAAGCGGCTCGGGCTGCGCTTCTCGGCAAACGACGTTTATATCAACGTCATAGGCGGTCTGCGGCTGGACGAACCGGCATCCGACCTTGCGGCGGCGCTTGCAATGATATCATCGATAACCGACAAAATAATTCCCGACGACCTTGTGGCGATCGGCGAGGTGGGACTGGCGGGCGAGTGCCGCGCCGTCGCATCTCTTGAAAACCGCGTGCGCGAGGTCGAAAGGCTCGGCTTCTCCCGCGCCGTAGTTCCCGCCCGCAGCATCGAAAAACGCCCCATCGACTGCAGGATAAAGCTCATACCGATAAAAAGCATATACGAGCTGCTGCCGCTGCTCGGCGACCCGCAAAGATGATATCGTATCCTCGGAGCGTGCGGATATTATGCCGTCAAAAGCATCGGCACGCACCTACGGAGACATTTAATGATCCCGTAAAACCGGCTGCCCCCGCAGATCACGACCTGTGGGGGCGCTTTTTGTATTCCGACGGCAGGCAGCCCATGACCCGGCGAAAAGCCGAAATGAACGATGTCTGATTGCCGAAGCCCACGGCATAGCAGACATCCGAAACGCTCATATGCTCAAGAAGCCCGAGGCTTTCGGATATGCGGCGCTTGAGCAGATATTCGGACGGCGAAACATTGAAGTGGCTCCTGAACGTGCGTGAAAGATGCTCGCGGCTGTAAAAAAAGTGCGCGGCTATCTCCTGCACCGATCCTATCGAGGCGTAATTCTCGTCAATATACCGCTTTATCTCGGCAAGCTCGCCCGTGAGTGCACCGGCATCGCCGGCAGGCGCCTCTGCCGACGCCAGCAGACCGAAAAGCGTGATGATGTGCGCCTCAGCCAGAAGTCCGCCGTACTCCATGCCCGAATTTATCGCCGCCTCGGCTTCCGAAAGCATCCTGATATACCTTGCGTCGGGCGGCAGAAGCCCCGTCGGCGGCTCGGGAAACGGTATCGTCCGCCCTTCGAATTCAAAAAATTCCGGAAAGAAATACAGCACGTATCTGTCATATATCGACGGAGAGAGCAGCCGCGCGGTGTGCATCATCCCGGGCGAAAAGCAGACGGCACAGCCCTGATGCGGCGTAAGAAGCGCGTCGCCCGCGATATATTCGACGTCGCCGCCGACGTATATTATCAGCTCGCGGTAGTCGTGGCAGTGCATTCCCTCGGTGAAGCTCTCACGCGTGTAGGGAGTAACACGGTGCGAAAAGATCATTGAGCTGCCGAGGCGTATGTCCTCCCACCCGAATCTGCCCGAAAACACCTCGCATCCGCCGCAAGTGCCGCGGCGCACATAGTCGCCGCGCGCCTCATGCCGCTTTATATACTGTTCCATTATGCACGCGCTCCTATCTATCACAAATATTAAAACCGACGGTCACACAAGCGGTAGTTTTTACGTTTTATGTGGTTTATACTTATGATATCACAACGGACGACAAAAGTCAAGTCCGCGATAAGGAGTTTATGATGAGCGAGCTTAAAAAGACATTCCATACGGCAGACGTCTGCGTTATAGGCGGCGGACTTGCCGGCACCTTTGCGGCGATAGCAGCCGCACGCCACGGCGCGCACGTCGTGCTGATGCAGGATCGTCCCGTTCTCGGCGGCAACGCCTCAAGCGAGATAAGGATGTGGGTCTCCGGCGCGGGAACGCGCGTGCGCAACCTCCAGGAGACAGGCATTATGGAGGAATTCCTGCTTGAAAATATGCACCTCAACCCCGACCGCAACTTTTCGGTTTGGGATTCGATCTTTTACGGCAAGGTAAAAGCCGAAAAGAACATCGAGCTTATGCTCAACTGCGCCTGCTGCGCCGCCGAGTGCCGCGACGGCAGGATCGAAAGCGTGACCGGATTTCAGCTCACGACCTACACATGGCGCACGGTAAAGGCAAAGATATTCATCGACTGCTCGGGCGACAGCATTCTTGCCGAGCTTGCCGATGCGGAATATATGGTCGGACGCGAAGCAAAATCGCAGTTCGGCGAGGCGTTCGGGCTTCCCGAGGCAGACCGCAAGACCATGGGCATGAGCCTTATGATACAGGCGCATGAGACCGATCATCCCTGCCCCTTCACCGCTCCCGACTGGGCATACCGCTATAACACCGATGAGGAAATGAAGTTCAAGCCTCACGAGTGCCTTGACAAGATAAACACAAACTTCTACTGGATCGAGCTCGGCGGCGAGGCGGATTCTATCCACGACACCGAAACGACGCGCGACGAGCTGCTTAAAATCGCCTTCGGCGTTTGGGATCACATGAAGAACCGCGGCAACCACGGCGCCGAAAACTGGGAGCTTGACTTTATCGGCTTCCTGCCCGGCAAGCGCGAGAGCCGCCGCTATGTCGGCGACTACATACTCACGCAGAACGATGTTGAAAACGGGAAACAGTTCCCCGACGAGGTCGCATACGGCGGCTGGCAGATAGACAACCACCTGCCCGGTGGCTTTGCCATGAGCGGCAAGGACGGCGCTCACCTCCAGAAAAAGCGCCTGACCGAGCCCTACGGCATTCCGCTGCGCTCGCTCTACTCCAAAAATGTTGAAAACCTCATGTTTGCGGGACGCAACATAAGCGCAACGCATATCGCCTTCTCGACCGTCCGCGTTATGGGCACCTGCGGCGTTATGGGTCAGGCTGTCGGCACCGCCGCGGCTATGGCTACCGCCTGCGGAATGCTGCCGCGCGAGTTCTGCCGCGAAAAGATAGGCGAGCTTCAGGACGCTCTTATGGAGGATGATTGCTTCCTGCCCGGCATGAAGCGCAAGATCTCCCCGCTCTGCAACGAAAAGACCCTCTCCGCCGTCTGGGGCGATGCGTCAAATCTCATAAACGGTGTTGACCGCAAGATATGGGGACACGACAACGGCTACTGGGGCATGGTCGACCGCGCCGTAACATACACATTCGACAAGGTGACGCACCTTTCCGACTTCCGTCTCATAGTTGACAGCGACCTTGACCGCGAATACACCGAGGGCAACCCCGATGTGTTGAATATTTCGATACCCCTTTTCCGCCGTGCCGATTACAACCACACCACCTTCGGCTTCCCGAAGTGTATGCTCAAGTCCTTCAAGGTCGAGATCGACGACGGCTCGGGAGAATGGAAGACCGTTTACGAAACTCACGAGAACCACCAGAGAATGATACGCGAGCACCTTGACGTTGACGCAAAGGCTGTTCGACTCATCCCGCTCGGCACATACTTCTCAGAGTCGCTCTGGACGACCTACGGCAGCGCACAGGCACACATCTTCTCTTTCGAGGTCAGATAAATGGAAGTAAAGTATAATCCCCTTTTCGACCGCAAAAAGCCGCTCCTGCTGGCGCACCGCGGCTTTACGCCGGTCGCGCCCGAAAATTCGCTCGTCTCCTTCCGCGCCGCCGCCGCACGCGGATATTGGGCGATAGAGACCGACGTTCACCGCACACTTGACGGGATACTTGTCTGCTGCCACAACTTTTCGCTAAAAAAGATGTACGGCGCGGACGTGAAGATCGAAGAACTGAACTTTTCCGAGCTCGGCAAGCTTAAGATCGTGAACGGGAACAACGTCGGCAATTACTCCGACGAGGAGCTGCGACTGCCGCTGTTTGCCGAATATCTTTCAATATGCGCGCGCGGCGGGTGCGTTCCCTTTATCGAAACGAAGGGAGACGTCGTTGAGCAGACCCTACGCATGGTCGATGCCTTCGGCATAATAGACGGTGCGGTGCTCTCCTCCATCAATTTTGACCACATCGAGGAGGCACGCCGCGTAAGCGACCGTGTGTTCATACACCACATATTCACCACCGACGAGCAGATGATGCGTGTTGCCGAGCTCGGCAACGGCGGTGTGTCATATAACTACCCCGAGCTTGACGAGGTCCCCGCGGGTCTTGTCGAAAAAACGCACTCAATGGGAGTTCGCCTCTGCCTGCGTGCGGGCGACACCCCCGAAAAGGTACGCCGCATGACCGATATGGGGCTCGACTACATCCCCACAAACTGCGTATCCCCTGCCGATATCGGCTGATACGGTAATATTTATCCCCGCCCGCCCATATAATCTACCAAACGGATGAAAGGGACGGTCGGGGATATGTTTATTTACACTTGCCGCGCTGGAACGATAAGGTTTTTCGCGGTCATCGTGCTTGCGGCGGCGGCACTCGCCGCGCTTGTGATATTTGTGCCGGCATACCAACCTGTTTCGGCGGGCACCGGCACCGAAAGCGGGAGCGGTGACGCCGTAAAGGTGAGCTATGACAAAATAAAAACGAACGAGGACAGGGTGAGGTTTTTATCTCAGTTCGGATATGAGGTGGCGGAGGATCCGCTTGAGACTGCCGAGATCACGATACCCGAAAAATTCGACAAGGTATACGCCGGCTACAACGAGATACAAAAGGCTCAGGGACTCGATCTTTCAAAATACCGCCGCAAGACCGTTATGCGCTACACATATGAGGTGAAGAACTATGACGGCTACAACGGCGGCAGAGTGCTTGCCAACGTGATCGTTTACCGCGGGCGCGTGATAGGCGGGGACATATGCTCCGCCGACCCGCAGGGCTTTGTTCACGGCTTTGAGGGCGCGATAAAAATGCAATAAAGATGGGCTCTATGTCAATAGTTGGGGTGAAAAAATCTGACGAAATCGCAAGCAACCATTGAAGAGCATAGGGAAAGCGTCACGAAGCGTAGCGGAGTGGCGCTTTCCCTATGCTTCGGCGCCGCTTTTGGTCGAGAACATAAAGAGGATCCGGTTGCGGAATCGGCTGAAATTCCGCACGCCGTAGGCGTTCCGTTTCAGGACCTTGATCCGGTTGTTACATCCCTCTGTGAACCCGTTCGTGTAGGGACAGAAGCAGGAATTGGTGATCGGCGTGAACCAGTTCCGGTATGTATTCGCACACTTTGCGAACGCGGGGATATCACTCTCCTCCGCTTCTTCGATCCAATCAGAAAACAACTTCTTCTGCTTATCCGGATCGTTCTCACTCAGGATCGCGTAGAGCTGTTCCTTCAAAAAATAAGCGGTGGAAAGCGTCGGGGAGATATCCAACATAATAAAAACCTGCTGCCGTTGCTCCGGCTTCAGCTTGTCCATATGCTTCAGCAAAAGATGTCTTGACTTCTTGAAATAGATGCGGTACTGCTTGGAAAACTGCTTCTGTACCTCTTTTCTGACTGCCTCAAAAGCCCAGATCGCCTGCCTGATCCAATGGTATTTGTCTATGACATAGGTGGCGTTCGGGAAGTAGCAGGCGGCAATTTCGGCATATGGTTTATACATATCGCTGACGAAGTATTTGACGCCGGAACGATCATATTTCTTGAAATAATCGCATAGATCATGCTCATACCGCGTTTTCATGATGTCTATGACCTGCTTTTTGCCGAGATCGGTCAGTATCCCATGAAATTTCTCTCCGCCACTGTTGCCTTTGAACTCATCGATCCCGAGCACCTCCGGGAGCTGCACCGGTTTGCTATACCGTACGTTGCGGAAAAAGCGGATGACGGTGGGGACGGACAGTCGAAACTCGCGGGTGACCGAGGAATAGGAACGGCAGTCCCGAAGCCGGTCGATCAGGGCAAGGATGGTTCGTTGGGTCATGCGCTGGTATTTCGGAAGGAAGCTGTTCGGCTCTGCGAAGCGTTTACCACATGAGCAGGCGTACCGGCGTTTGCGCAAAACAAGGACGACAGGCTTTTCGAAGGCGGAAAGCTCCTTGATGCGTTGCATACGGTAATCGTGGACCTTCATCCGTCAGCTTCCCGCAAACGGGGCAAACACACTGTTTTCGCGGTTGCTCAATAAAGATCTCATAATTTTCTTTTGTGTCATTGACCTTTTTGATCGAAACCTCTTGCAATCCGAGTAACTTTTCTGTATAATAAGAATTGAGCATATCTGATACCTCTGATCTTGTTGGTGTGGTAACTTACATTATATCAGATTTTTTCAGATATGCTCATTCTTTTTTTATTTTTTTCTTTGCCTATCTGCAGGAACCCCAACTTTTATTATAGAGCCCATTATATTGATATTATAATCAATAATATCGCTCCAGAAGGGTATCCGGTTATTCATGGGGATAGATATCGCTCCTTTTCCCCCAAAAAATTCTCGATTGAAGTAATCTGATAAATTACAACCATAATATATTATGTCACTACCGACAACGGAAATGACCGGGGGATCATCCTCTCCATCAATTATTGGTAAGTAACGGTGCGAATATATGGGAATAAGCTTCGGAGCTTGTGATGACAACTCGTCAAACACCTCAAGCGCTTTGTCTTCCTCATCCGGACGCGCCCCCCAAGTGGCTATCCAAAAGCCGTCTTTGACACTGCGCTTTAGATTATATAGAGGCGCATCTATTCGACGTTTGATTTCTGCTGTATTTAACTCACTAAAATCAGTCCAATTAGGGAACCCATAACTGCAATTAAAAGTGCAGGGAATACCGAGCTCATAAAATTTACTTAACGCCCGAGGAAAAGTTATGTCGTAAGTTTTTTTCACAAGTTCTATATCCTGATTTGTAATTCCGGGGAGTACAATGTGACCGGTCTGTCTTAACGATTGGATAATTGAATAAAAATCAAGCATCAGTCTTACTCCTAAATATTACTTTATTCTATACCAGGACTTATAATGTCGTTCAAACTATCTCCGCGTCCGCTCCCGCGCGGGACATGCCCACGCCCTCGCGTTCGAAGAAGTATTTGACCCTGTGCGATGCAACGCTCTGCACCATCCCGAGCAGCAGATACACCGCAAACGTCGATGAACCGCCGCCGCTGATGAGCGGGAGCGTAATGCCGACGACGGGAAGCATTGCAAGGCACATCCCCACATTCTCCATCGTCTGTATCACTATAAAGGCGGCAACGCCGGCGCAGATGAACGAGCCCGCGTCCTTGCGCGCCGTGCGTGCGATCATGAAAATGCGCACAACAAGCACCGCCATGGTAATTATCACTATCGCGCCGCCGAGAAGCCCAAACATCTCGCAGACCGTGGAGAAGGAAAAGTCGCTTTCGGCTGAATAAAGCGTGCGGTAATTTTCGGCGCCCGAAAAACCGCGCCCGAAAAATCCGCCGCTTGCCACGCAGGTCCTCCCCTGAAGCGGCTGCATTCCCTTGCCGAGCGGATCGCCCTCGGGGTTGAAGCCGTATATTATGCGTTCCTGCTGATACTGATGCAGCTTTGGCCAGACATACGGAGTGGCAATAAACAGCGCGCCGAGCACGCCGATGAAATAAAACGCGCTGAGTCCCGCGCAGTAGAGCATTACAGCCACTGCGCCGCAAAAAACGAGCGTAACGCCGAGGTCACCCGACTTCAAAAGCAAAAGTAATATCACGCCCGCGTGCGCGCCGAGCCCCGCAAGCACCCATATCTTGTTGATATCCTTTTTTACAAGGTCAAGATGCTTTGCAAAGGTGACGATAAACGTCGTTTTTACAAACTCCGACGGCTGTATCGTCATGAATTTGAGGTCGATCCAGCTTCGGTTCTCGCCGACGGCGATGCCGAATTTCAGCGTATACGCAAGTATGCCAACCGAAAACACCGCGCACGGGATCCACAGCTTTCTAAGCACCACCTCATAGTCGATCATAGAGATGATGACCATTGCGATAACGCCGATGACCGTCGCGCCGACCTGCATGACGAAAAGACGCGTGCCGTTTTTGAGATAGTGCCTGCCGCCGAAGAGCATGAGGCAGCTCACGCTTGAAAGTATAAGCGCACAGATCAGTACAACAGGGTCGATGCGCCGCAGCTTTTCGCTGAACGGCGTTGAATACGCCTTCATGGGCATGGTGAGGTGCCTCCTTTCTCCGGTCTGTCACGGGCGATCTGTATCAGTACTGTCTGCCCCAGACTACCATATGCTTGGCGGGCTTGCCGCAGCACACGCAAACGTCGGAGATATGCTCCTCGTCAAAGGGTATGCAGCGGGATTTGACTCCGCCGGTATCGTTCTTTATCTTGTCCTCACACTCGGAATCTCCGCACCACATGGCTTTGATGAAGCCGGACTTGTTCGCGGCGATGTCAAGGAACTCTTCATAGTTATGAGCGACCGAGGTGCGCGCCGCAAGGTTGTCGGCAGCGCGGCGGTAGAGCTCGTCGTGAACATTGCGGAGCGCATCGGCAACAGCCTCTTCGATGTTGTCAAGCGACACAACGGTCTTTTCGCGGCTCACGCGGGATACCAGCACGCAGGTGCCTGCCTCGATGTCGCGCGGACCGAGCTCCAGACGGAGCGGCACGCCCTTCATCTCGTACTGAGAATACTTCCATCCGGCAGAGTTGTCGCTGTCGTCAAGCTTTACGCGGAATTTTTCCGCAATGCGATCGCGCAGAGCCGACGCAGCCTCAAGCACGCCTTCCTTGTGCTGTGCTACGGGGATGATGGCGACCTGTATCGGCGCAACGGCAGGCGGCAGGATGAGCCCGTTATCGTCGCCGTGGCACATGATGATAGCGCCTATCATACGCGTGGAGGAGCCCCATGAGGTCTGGTGCGGGTATTTCACGGTATTGTCACGCGCAGTGTATGTGATGTCGAACGCACGGGCAAAGCCGTCGCCGAAATAGTGCGATGTGCCGCCCTGGAGCGCAAAGCCGTTGTGCATCATAGGCTCGACGGTGTAGGTCTCCTCGGCGCCCGCGAACTTTTCCTTTTCGGTCTTGCGTCCGCTCACGACGGGAATGGCAAGCGATTTCTCGTAAAAGTCAACATAGACCTGAAGCATACGGCGGGTCTCCTCGCGCGCCTCCTCCTCGGTCTCGTGCATGGTGTGTCCCTCCTGCCAGAGGAATTCGGATGTGCGGAGGAAAGGACGTGTGGTCTTTTCCCAACGCACGACATTGCACCACTGGTTATAGAGCTTCGGCAGGTCGCGGTATGAATGTATCACATTACGGTAGTGCTCGCAAAAGAGCGTTTCGGACGTGGGGCGCACGCAAAGACGCTCGGGCAGCGTATTCTGACCGCCTACCGTGACCCACGCGCACTCAGGGGCAAAGCCAGCAACATGATCCTTTTCGCGCTGCAGGAGCGATTCTGGAATGAACATGGGCATATAGACGTTTTCGTGACCGAGCTTTTTAAACTCGGCATCCATGATGCGCTGAATGTTCTCCCATATAGCGTAGCCGTAAGGGCGTATTACCATGCACCCCTTAACGCCCGAATAATCGGCAAGCTCCGCCTTTTTTACGACGTCGGTATACCACTGCGCAAAATCAACGTCCATCGACGTGATCTGCTCGACCATTTTCTTGTTTTTGTCAGCCATGATGATTGCAAGATCCTTTCCTGAACGACCTGTTTGAAATTTCAATATAATAGATATATTATAAAACATCCGACGCCTGATGTCAAGCGTCGGATGAATATTTCGGCGGTTTTTGCGGTCACGCGTTATCCGCAGCGGCGGGAGCGTTCAGAATATTCATGAATTCCTCGCCCGTGATCGTTTCGTGCTCGTAAAGATACTTCGCCAGCTCCTCGAGCTTTCCGCGGTTCGACGTGATTATATCCTTCGCACGCGCGTATTCCTTCTTTACAAGCTCCACGACCTTGCGGTCGATCTCGTTCTGTGTCTCGGGCGAGCACGCAAGCGTCGCGTCGCCGCCGAGATACTGATTCGTAACGGTCTCAAGCGCGACCATACCGAAATCGTCGCTCATGCCGTAGCGGGTTATCATTGCACGGGCAAGACGTGTCGCCTGCTCGATATCGTTCGAAGCACCGGTAGATACAGACCCCACGGCAACCTCCTCGGCGACTCTGCCGCCCGTGAGCGTTGCGATCTTGTTTTCTATCTCTTCCTTGCTCATCAGGTAATGGTTGCCCTCTTCGACCTGCATGGTGTAGCCGAGAGCGCCCGACGTGCGCGGAACAATGGTTATCTTCTGCACCGGCGCGGAGTTGGTCTGCTTTGCGGCGACGAGCGCATGTCCTATCTCGTGATAGGAAACGATCATCTTCTCCTTGTCGGTGAGGATGGCGTTCTTCTTCTGATACCCGGCGATAACGACCTCGATGCTCTCCTCCATATCTTCCTGCGACGCGGCTTTTCTGCCCGCGCGGATAGCACGCAGCGCCGCCTCGTTGACGATATTGGCAAGCTCGGCGCCCGAAGCACCCGACGCCATGCGCGCAATGTGAGAATAGTCGATACCCGGCTCGGTCTTTATCTTCTTTGCGTGGACACGAAGTATCTCCTCTCTGCCCTTGAGATCCGGCAGTTCGACGGGCACGCGGCGGTCAAAGCGTCCGGGGCGCGTAAGAGCGGGGTCGAGCACCTCGGGGCGGTTGGTCGCGGCAAGAATGATAACGCCGGCGTTGCCCTCAAAGCCGTCCATTTCGGTGAGCAGCTGGTTGAGCGTCTGCTCGCGCTCGTCGTTGCCACCTATCCTGCCGTCGCGCTTCTGACCTATCGCGTCTATCTCGTCGATAAACACGATGCAGGGGGCTTTTTCCTTTGCCTGACTGAACAGGTCGCGCACCTTTGATGCGCCCATACCGACGAACATTTCAACGAATTCAGAGCCCGACATTGAGAAGAACGGAACGTTCGCCTCGCCCGCAACGGCTTTGGCAAGCATCGTCTTACCGGTCCCGGGAGGGCCGACGAGCAGAATGCCCTTGGGCATTGACGCACCTATCTCTTCATACTGCTTCGGGTCGTGCAGATAGTGAACGATCTCGGCAAGATTTTCCTTTGCCTCGTCCTCACCCGCAACATCCGAGAATTTGATGCCGTTCGAGGACTTGACATACACCTTGGCGTTGCTCTTGCCCATGTTGAACATCATGGAGTTTCCGCCGCCGGCTTTTTTCATTATCTGCCTTGTGATCAACTGCCCGACGATGACCATCATCGCTATCGGGAGCAGCCACGAGACGATAAAGGACACGAGCGGAGAGGTCTCTTCGATTATCTCACCGCTGAAGCTGATGCCCTTTTCGATAAGAGTGTTCCTCAGCTCGTCCTCGGTGCCGACCTTGCCGGTCTTGTATATCTTCTTGGCATCCTTTGATGTAAACAGTATACGGTTATCCTGTATTTCGACCTGACCGATATCTCCGCTCTCCACCATGCTCCAGAAGGTGTTGTAATCTACCTCCTTAATCTGGTGCTGTGCGATCTCCGGCGTTACGAAAATGTTGATGAACAGGATGACCACGAGAAATATGCAATAGTAGAATATAAGCGGTCTTTTAGGCTTTTTGACCTCATTCATGATTCGTAATGTCCTTTCAGCTTTATTCATTTATATTATAAATGCCCGCGGTGAAGGTATTCGCACGGACATCTGAAATAAATGTGAATTTTGTGTCAAATAAGTTCGACTCATGCACACAAATACGCCATGCGGCGACCGCACGGTCGCCGCATGGCGTATTATAAGACAGATCAGCCGAGCCAGATACCGACCTTTGCAAAATCGACAAGGCAGACCTTGGTGCTGTCCGTCGGGTCAAGATTCACCTTGTAGCTGTAGACCACCACAGGAGCTCCGTTATCGTCAAGCATCAGATAACGTGAGATAAGCTCCTTCGACTCCATACGCACAGGCTGACCTTCAGCACCGTACATTGCCGTCAGCTTTTCGTCCGCCATGGAATCAAGCCGCGCCGTATCAACATTCTCCGATATCGCAGCAGAGATCCCCACGACACCCGGAGTCGTTACCCACCACACTCTGCCATCGGGGAAAACTCTGACTTGAGTAAGATCGGAAGCACGTATACCGGAGATCACAGAGTAAAAATACACCTCATACCAACCGCAATATGTAACACCGGCAACGGTCTCCTCGCGGAAGTTGATAGCATGATCGTTGTAATAATCCATATCGGTATACTGCGCCGCCGCCGCGCGTGCTATCTCCACCAGTCTCTCCTCGGGGAGCGTCTCCATCTCAGGTGAGGCTTCATTGTATTTTTCATCATTCGGATACATCGAATAGCCGATGATCCTCGACGAACTTCCGTGCGCAAACATTACCGTTATTATCTCGCCTGCCTCGCTTTTTCCGCGGTATACATCTTCCTCGCCCGAAGATATCGAACGAACAGTTTGTGACCCGGTATATGTCACAGCATATGTCTTGCCGTCAATGCTGACCTCGCGCTCCTGCGGCTCAGTCTCATACGTTTTGGTGGACAACGCGCTGAGTGTGCGCAGCGCCTGAATATCGTTCGCGTCTCCGCTTTTCAGCTCCTGAGCTATTGCCCTTACGTCGTCAGAGCCTCCGCCGTGCGATGCTGTTCGTACAGGCTCGGACGGCAGTCGCTGAGCAGAACAACTGCAAAGCAAGGCAACGACTGCGATAACGCAGCAAAGAATACGTATTTTTTTCATGCAGTGTAGCATTTCCATTCTCCTTTCGTTCAAGCGGAAGTTGTTAGATATACAATATTTGAACTGTTAAAATTACATTGTGAATAATCAATTCCTATAAGAGCACTGCGAATATCACTTTCTGTAATTTCTCCGACTGTGTAAGCCGAGTACACAAGTCTATCCATAAACTGCCGTATCCATAAGTTCGCGGAACCGCAGTCGATCGAAACATTAAATCCTATTGTATTCTTTGCACCATTATTATATGTAGCTCTTACAATATTGTCAGCATATGCTCCTCCTTCACCCGCCAGACAGCACATATAGAGTATCAACGTACTTTTGAATTTTGCTCTGCTGCGATGCCTTGCGTTATTCAATGTCATATTATGATGTAAAGGCTACAAACGTTATTTGCCGATCCGATCTATATCACCACTCCTTTTCGTCCGATTTCTGTATTACGCTCCGATATATAAACAGGGCATCGTTACACAAGTCGGCAAAACTCCTCTGTTATTATTATATCAACTTATTTTGCCATTGTCAACACCATGGTATTATTTTTTTAATTTTATTATGACAATATTATAACTTGTGAACAACGAGTGCGGCATAACAAAAAATAGGGGCAGAAAACTCAAAAATAAGTTTTCCACCCCGTATTTTTATTTCAGCATTTCGCCGACGATCTTCCATATCCGCTCACAGGATGCGGCGGACAGCGCCTCGTCGGGCGTGTGTATCCCTTTCATATCGGGACCTATCGAGATCATATCCAGCTTCGGCAAATGCGAGCGGATTATCCCGCACTCAAGCCCGGCGTGAATGACCGTCACCTTCGGCTCGTAGCCGAGCACGCGTGCCGCCGCCTTGAGGTATTTGTTTCTCAGCGGCGAGCGCTGTGCATAATTCCAACCGGGATAACGGCTGTAATGCACGGTCTTGGCGCCTATAACGGCTGCAAGCGCGTCGAGCGAATCGGTGGAGGCATCAAGCTGCGATTCCACGGGCGAGCGGGACGAGAACACGAACGTCACGCCGCTCTCATCCGTTTTCACGATCCCGAGGTTGCGCGAAAAGCCCACAAGCCCCTCGACATCGCGGCTCATCTCGATAACACCGTTCTGAACGGTCCCCATTACCGCAAGCACGCGGCGCGTCGTTTCCGCCGTCATCATTTTATCGGACGCATCCGCAGCCACCGAGCAGCCGACGGTAAGACCCGCATCCTCGGCGCGCAGCTCGGCGCGCACACGCTCGGTCTCGCGCAGCACCGCACGCGCGGCACGGTCGGCATCGGCGACCGATATCACAGCAAAAGCCTCGCGCGGGATGGCATTGTCCTTGCCGCCGCCGCGAACGGTGACGAGATTCACGCGCATTTTTTTGCCGACGGCGATAAGCAGCCGTCCCATGAGCTTTATTGCGTTTGTCCTGCCGCAGTTGATGTTTTCTCCCGAATGTCCGCCGCAAAGCCCGGTGATGCTTATCTCAAGCGCCTCTCCGCGCATCTCCTGCGTCTTTACTGGAACTGTCATATCGCTGCGCACGCCTCCGGCACAGCCGACAGTGACCGAATCCTCCGCCTCGCTGTCGAGGTTTATCATACTCTTTGCGGTAACGTTTGAATAGTCAAAGCTGCCCGCACCGAGAAGACCTACCTCCTCGTCGGTCGTAAACAGGCATTCGACCGTGGGGTGTGTGGCAAGCTGACCGTCGATGACGGCAAGCATCATGGCAACAGCGGCGCCGTCGTCGCCGCCGAGCGTTGTACCGTCGGCGCGAAGCCAGCCGTCCTCAACGCGTATGCTGATACCGTCGCGCAGAAAATCGTGCGCGACGCCTTCTTTTTTCTCGCATACCATGTCCATATGCCCCTGAAGCATGACCGCAGCCTCATGCTCGCGTCCCGCAGTGGCGGGAACACGCACGAAAACATTGTTGCTGCCGTCGCGCAGGCAAAAGCACTTGCGGTCAGAGGCAAATTTTTCGATCCACTTTGCCACCGCCTCTTCGTTTCCCGATCCGCGCGGTATCGCGGATATTTCTTCAAAAAGCTCAAGCACGCGGCGCGGCTCAAGTCCTTCGGTCACATATTTCATATCAGTCATTCCTTTCGGTAATCAGATTCACATCGTCACAGGCGCTGCTGCCTTGCGCGCGCAAGATTCACCGCGCCCTCGGTAAGCGCCTCAACATTGTCAAGGGACATTCCCGTTCCTATCGCAACGCACTGCACCGGATTTTTTGCGACGCGCGTGCGGATGCCCGTCATGTCGGTGAGGAGACGGTCAAAGCCGTAAAGCAGCGAACCGCCGCCCGTCATAACGATTCCGTTGTGCAATATGTCGCCCACAAGCTCGGGCGGAGTGCGCTCGATGACAACGCAAATGCTTTCGATGATCGCCGATATCGGCTCATACATCGCTTCAAGCATCTCGCGCGACGAGAGAGTTATTACCTTCGGCAGCCCCTGTGAAAGGCACCTGCCCTTGACCTCCATCGTTTTCGGCACATCGTGACGATAAACGGCGCCGATACGGATCTTTATGCTCTCCGCCGTGCGCTCGCCTATCAGAACATTGTATTTGCGCCTGACATAGCGCATTATCGCCTCATCGAATTTGTCTCCGGCGATCTTTATCGACTCTGACACCACAACGCCGCCGAGTGAAATAACGGCGATATCCGTCGTGCCGCCGCCGATATCGACGACCATATTGCCGTTCGGTGCGGAAATATCTATGCCCGCGCCGATAGCTGCCGCGACAGGCTCCTCTATAAGATACGCCGACCGCGCGCCGACCTGCTTTGCGGCGTCAACAACGGCTCTTTCCTCGACCTCCGTTATGCCGGAGGGTATGCAGATGACCACGCGGCGCGGAGCGATAAGCGAACCGCAGGCGGCGTGTATGAAATGCTGGAGCATCTTCAGCGTAACGTCGTACTGGCTTATAACACCGTCGCGCAGCGGGCGGACCGCCAGAATGTTCTCGGGCGTTCTGCCGAGCATCATCTGCGCTTTTCTGCCGACCTCAAGTATCTTGCCCGTGTCGGCTTCGAGCGCGACGACCGAGGGCTCGGTCAGCACTATGCCCTTGCCGCTGACATATACAAGCACCGTCGCCGTACCGAGGTCGATCCCTATATCCTTTCTGAGTGAGAAATCAAACATTTATAACAAGTCCGTTCATTTATTTATCTATATTATGCCCGCTTTGTATGCAGAGATATTGACACATAGTAATTATATAATACATCGGGGCAAAATGCAACCGTTTTCGATAATTTTAATAGAAATATAATGTATGGAACGATCCGAAAAAAATGCGGGCGGGCACTGCTGCGGCGCCTCAGCCCGTAATTCCGGCGGCGATACTGACAACGGGATACGACCGCATCAGCCCCTTTTTGCCGTGTATGCAACGGCGGCACAAAAGACTTCGGCTCCTGCCGCGCGCAGCAGCCCGACGCACGCCGCGGCAGTGGCTCCCGTTGTCACAAGATCGTCGACCATAAGCACAGTCATTCCGTCAAGGGACGCGGCTGCTCCCTCCTTTGAAAGCGAAAACAGCTTTTTTACGTTGGCGTCGCGCTCGTCGGCGCTCAGATTTTTCTGCTCGGAGGAACCGCTCTTGCGCGATATCAGGCGAACGCACGGTGCGCCGAGCTTTTCGGCAAGCGCCTCGGCAAGCAGACGCGCCTGGTCGTGCCCGTCGGCAAGTATCTTGCCGGGATCGCGCGGCACATATGTGACGATAAGGTGCGAGCGGTCAACGCCCTGCCCGTCGAGCAGCTCGCCCGCCGGAACAGCCAACAGCCCCGCAAGAAAAGCGGCGCATTCGCGGTCGCGCACGTGCTTTTGCCGCCAGATCACACGATTGAGCGGGCAGTCTGCCTCAGACGCGTCATATGACGCAAGCTTTGCAAGAAATTCGCACCCCGCATCGCGCAGCCGCGGCGGAGCACAGTAGCATTCAAAGCGCGGCGAGCCGCAGTCGGGGCATTTTTCAGCCAGCTTGCGCTGAAATTTTGCCGCGCACGCGGCACAAAGCAGCTCGTCGCCCGCTCCGCGATCGCCGCATGAAATGCACACCTCGCCCCACAGAATGCGTCGCAGCCGCTTCATAAAACGCACGCGCAGCGGGCTGCCGTCTTCTTTTTTTGCCATCACGAACCTCCCGCAGCGGCAAGCCTGCGGCAAAGCCCTGTGTATCGCAGCATCTGCCGCTTGTTTTCGACCATCGTCTGAACGATGTCCCGTCTGCCGACGAGAATGACCATCCTCTGCGCACGCGTGACCGCAGTGTAGAACAGATTGCGCGTCAGCAGCATTTCGGGCGCACCGTACATCGGGATTATCACTATCGGATATTCGCTTCCCTGGCTCTTATGCACGGTTATGGCATATGCAAGCTCAAGATCGTCGAGCGATGAGAATGAATAATCGACTATGCGGTCGTCAAAATTCACCGTCATGCTCTGCGACGAGGGATTGATCGACTCTATAACTCCGATATCGCCGTTGAATATACCCATTCCCTCTTTACCGCCGCGCTCCCACTCAAGCTCGTAGTTGTTGCGCATCTGCATCACCTTGTCGCCCGTGCGGAATATGATATCACGGAAGCGCAGCTCGCGTTTTTTTCCGTCTCCGGGGTTGAGCGAGCGCTGAAGCAGCGAATTGAGATTGGAAGTTCCGCCCGCACCGCGCCGCGAGGGGGTTATAACCTGTATGCCAGCGGCTGCTTCGGCGCCGTATGCGGCGGGGAGGCGATTGGCGCAAAGATCTGCGACGGTTGCGGCTATTTCGGCGTCGCTGCTGCGCGGAAGAAAGAAAAAGTCGCGGTCCTTTACATCGAGCACCGGCATCTCGCCGCGATCGATCGCATGCGCGTTTGTTACTATCAGCGATCGCTGCGCCTGACGGAATATTTCGGTCAGGCAAACGGTGGCAAACACGCCCGAATCGATGATGTCGTGCAGCACATTACCCGCGCCGACGGACGGAAGCTGGTCTGAGTCACCGATGATTATCAGCCGCGCACCGGGCTTTATCGCCCGCAGCAGCGCCGCCGTGAGCGCAGAATCGAGCATCGATGCCTCGTCGATGATTATGACGTGTTCGTCGAGCAGATCCTTCTCACAGCGCCTGAAGGAGAGCCTGCGCCCGATAACACTGCCGTTTTCCTCGGTGCCGTCGTATTCCGCTTCGAGCAGACGATGGACCGTCCGCGCCTCGTGCGATGTGGCCTCCGACAAACGCTTTGCAGCTCGTCCCGTCGGCGCCGCAAGCGCCGCGTCGAGCCCCATGCTGTCAAATATATCGAGCAGCGCATGAACAACGGTGGTCTTTCCCGTTCCGGGACCGCCGGTCAGCACCATAACACCGTGGATCAGCGCATCCGCGATAGCACGCCGCTGAGCGTCGGCATATCTGATCCCGCGTGTCATTTCTTCTTTATTTATGAAACCGTCAATGTCCCCCGCGTCTATCGGAATACATTTACGGTCAAGCAGGCAAAGCTTTTTTGCAATATATTTTTCGTCGGCATAGGCGGTCTCGTCGTATATCATCCGCCGTTCGCCGTCACGCTCCGCCACAAGCTCGCCGCGCCCGACAAGCACGCTCACAGCCTCGGCTGCAGCGCTTTCGGGAACACCGAGAAGGCTCGCCGCTGTCGCAGTGAGCTTGTCCTCTGGCAGGCAGACATGACCGTTCTGCGCCGCATTTGCTGTGAGAACGTGCCTGACCCCGCATTCGACGCGCTCCGGCGAATCCTGCGGGCAGCCGAGCGAACGCGCCAGCGCGTCCGCTTTATCAAAACCGATTCCCTGCACCTCTCCGCAGAGCGAATACGGATTCTTCTTTGCGGTCTCCACCGAATCGGAGCCGAAACGCTTGTATATGCGCATCGTAAGTTCGGGACCGAAATAATCGCGGAAGAACATGACCGTCCCGCGCATATCCGACTGTTTTTTAAAGCTTTCGGATATCTCCCGGGCCCGTTTTGCCGTTATGCCCGGCACCTCGGCCAGCCAGTCGGGATGATTTTCGATCACGTCAAAGGTATCCTCGCCGAACTGTGCCACGATCTTGTGCGCGGTCTTGAGTCTTATCCCCCTGACGGCGCCCGACGCCAGATAACGCTCTATCGCCGCCACGTCGGAGGGCAGCTCGCGCTCGTATTCCAAAACGCGGAACTGCCTGCCGTAGCGGGCGTTTTGCTCCCATTTCCCGCGAAGGCGCACAAGGTCGCCCTCGGTCACGTCTGGCATGACTCCGAGCGCGGTATAAAGCCCACCGTCGTCACCCTCAAGTGCAAGAATGACAAAACCCGTGTCCTCGCGCACGTATATAAGCTCCTCGACGGTTCCGTTGAGGGTATTGCTTTCTTTTTCGCCCGGAAGACGCGCGTCGGAGCGTCCGTAGGCTTCTTCAAATATGCTTTTCGGAGTCATTGCTCCCTGCGTCCCCTTTTCGTTTTATTTATGAGCCTCCGTCTTTTCGGCTACGATATCAGCCGACGGGCACAGCCTGTGCACACGCGCCGAAAGCGCCGTGTCCCCCTCGGGAATCAACACGATCAGCCTCCTGCGGTGCTGCCACGAGGCGCGCGCTTCGTCAAGCAGAACGCTTATAAGCTCATCATCCTCGCTCCCATCCAGTCTCACCGCCGCGCTCGGCGAAAAGCGCCGCGGTATAAAAATACGCTCGGACAGAAGCTTCAGAGCACAATACCCGCCGAAAACGGCGAGTATTGCGATCATTATATCAAAAAATGTCTTCATTTGTCTCCTCCGCCGCATGTATTCATTATCATTATATGCTGCGGGGGAGATATTCTGACATTGCACGCCGCGGGTATTTTGCACCGTGCGGCGTATACGTGCGGATCCGATCTTTACTTCAGCGCCGCAACGAGACTGTCGGCGAGGTCGCGCTTCTCCCACGGGAGATCGAGATCCTCACGTCCCATATGACCGTATGCGGCGATCTGCGAGTAGATCGGGCGGCGCAGGTCGAACTTTTTGATTATCGCGGCGGGACGGAAGTCAAAGCACTTGCCGACCGCCTCGGCGATCTTTTCGTCGGGATATCTGCCGGTGCCGAAGGTATCGACAAGTATCGACACGGGGTGCGCAACGCCGATGGCATAGGCGACCTGTATCTCGCAGCGGTGCGCAAGCTCCGCCGCAACGATGTTCTTTGCGACATAGCGCGCGGCGTAGGATGCCGAACGGTCGACCTTTGTAGGATCCTTACCGGAGAACGCACCGCCGCCGTGACGGGCGTATCCGCCGTAGGTATCGACGATTATCTTTCTGCCGGTGAGCCCGCTGTCGCCCATAGGACCGCCGATAACAAATCTGCCGGTCGGGTTGACATAAATTTTCGTTTCACCGTCAAGCAGCCCGGCGGGAACGGTCGTCTTTATCACCTCGCGCTCGATATCGGCGCGGATGGTGTCAAGAGTCACGCTGTCGCTGTGCTGAGACGAAACAACTATCGTATCGACGCGGACGGGGCGGTCGCCGTCATACTCGACCGTGACCTGCGTCTTTCCGTCGGGACGCAGATAGGGGAGCGTACCGTTCTTTCTGACCTCGGTCAGCTTCATGGCAAGCTTGTGCGCCAGCGAAATAGGCAGCGGCATAAGCTCGGGCGTTTCGTCGCAGGCATAACCGAACATAAGTCCCTGGTCACCGGCGCCGGTGTCAAGTCCGTCGGATTCGCCGTTTTTGGCTTCGAGAGAGCGGTCAACGCCGAGCGCAATGTCGGGCGACTGCTCATGCACCGAGCTGATGACAGCGCAGCTATCGCAGTCAAAGCCGTATTTTGCGCGGTCATATCCGATCTTCTTCACGGTATCGCGCGCGACGTGCTGAAAATCGACATATCCCTTGGTAGTGATCTCGCCCATTATCATGATGAGCCCCGTCGTGCAGGTGACCTCGCACGCAACGCGCGACATCGGGTCCTGACGCAGCAGCTCGTCAAGCACCGCGTCCGAGATCTTGTCGCAAAGCTTGTCGGGGTGTCCCTCAGTCACAGATTCGGATGTGAAAAACCGTCTGTTTCCTATATTTTTCTCGTTCATTCTTGCATTACCTTTCCGTTTGCGATCGTATCAAAAGAAAAGCGGCCCGGACAGACCGAGCCGCTTACTCTCATCTGTCAGGATTTAGCACCTTGCCTGAGGTAGGTTGCTGTGACATCAAAAGGCCTGTCCTTACGTCACTCTTGATAAGATCAATATTTTATTGATTATATTTTATCACACGAGATGTGCGTTGTCAACACTCTGCATATGAAAATGCGCATAAAATGCAGCTTCAACGCACGTCACGCAAATATTTTGAACGCGGCGACAATGCCGTATGAGGCAAGCGTCATGACGCAGCCTGCGATGAGCACGCCGATAAACGCCGAGAGAAGCGCCTTCCAGAACTTCATCTCGATAGTAGCGGCGACGAGCGAGCCTGTCCACGCGCCCGTTGCGGGGAGAGGTATGGCGACAAAGAGCGCCACGCCCCAAAAGGAATATTTTTCGATCCTTGCGCGGTTCTTTTCGGCTTTCCGGTTGACCCAGCCCGCGACCCTGGCAAAGAATTTCACCTTGGACGCCGCCATCCAGTCAAGGACCTTGCGCACGAAAAGCAGGATTATCGGCACCGGCACCATATTGCCTATAACGCTGATTATATAATTCTGCCACCACGGCAGCCTCAGCGCCGCCCCCATCGGAATGGCGCCGCGAAGCTCGATTATCGGTATCATAGAGCAGAAAAACACGCTCCAGTACGGTCCGACAGTCTCGGTAAAAAAGTTTTTTATGGCTTCGACCATTATGCTTTGTTCTCCTTTTCGGGGGAGTTCTTCCCCTTGAGTATCGGGGAAAGCTTTTTATAGACCACAAATGTTATCACGGTGCTGACAAGGCACTTGACAAGCGTAAACGGGACATTGACGATGAGAAGCGCGCGCGGCAGCGTATTTGCAGCCGGTATTATCGCGCTGTAAAGACCTATTATCGTCTCCATCGGCATAAGACCGGCGTAAAACGGATAGGTTATGAAATAATTCACGGGGAAGCTGACCGCCGCCGAGACCACTGCCCCGACGATGCAGCCTATGAGCGCGCCGCGGCGCGTGTTGTCCTTGCCGTAAACAGCTCCCGCAGGCAGGACCATTGCCGCCCCGACAATGAAGTTGGCAAGCTCACCCACGCAAGCCGTACCGGAGAACGGCATGTGCAGGAGGTTTTTTATCAGTTCGACCGCCGCGCCCCATATCGGTCCGAGTGCAAATGCGGTGATGAGGGCAGGCAGATCGGAAAAATCAAATTTAAGAAATGACGGTGCGAACGGAGTTGAAAATTCAAGCAGCATCAATATGAACGATACCGCCGCCATGACCGCCGTTACGGTCAGTTTTCTGGCTGTGATCTTTTTTTCGTTTTTCATTTGTAATCCCTTCCGAACAAATAATGTGCGGAAAAAGAATACGGGCATATATTGCGGCGCCGCGCACCGGTGCCGCCATATGGCAGCCTTTATCTTTTCCCATCCGGACTGTGACCGTCGGCACAGGATCTTCCCCTGTTCAGCGCATTTATTGCGTTCGCGGGCTTTGAGCAAAAAGAACACGACCGGTCCTTCTTGCTTTTACCGCCGGTATGGAATTTCACCGATCCCCAAAGATTAAAATAATTATACAACTGTCGGACGCGCCGAAGCGCGCCCGACAGAAATGCCGAATCGATATTACTCGATGATCTCGGAAACAACACCGGAACCGACGGTTCTGCCGCCTTCACGGATAGCGAAGCGGAGACCCTTTTCGATTGCGATAGGAGTGATGAGCTCAACGGTGAAGGTGACATGGTCGCCGGGACGGCACATATCAACGCCTTCGGGAAGCTCGATAACACCGGTAACGTCGGTGGTTCTGAAATAGAACTGAGGTCTGTAACCGGAAACGAAGGGTTTCTTACGGCCGCCTTCTTTTTCGGTCAGAACGTAGACCTGACCCATGAACTTGGTGTGAGGATGAACGGTGCCGGGCTTGCAGAGAACCTGGCCGCGCTCGATCTCGTCCTTGGCAACGCCGCGGAGCAGGCAGCCGATGTTATCGCCGGCTTCTGCCTGGGGCAGGAGCTTGTGGAACATCTCAACACCGGTCACAACGACGGTGCGGCGCTCGGTGGTAAGACCGATGATCTCAACGCTGTCGCCAACCTTAACAGTACCGCGCTCAACACGACCGGTAGCAACGGTTCCGCGTCCGGAGATGGAGAATACGTCCTCAACGGGCATAAGGAAGGGCAGGTCGGACTTGCGCTCGGGGGTGGGGATATAATCGTCAACGGCATCCATCAGTTCCTTGATAGGAGCGTAAACGGGATCGTTGGGGTCGGTAGAGGGAGACTCAAGAGCCTCACGGGCAGAGCCGCGGATGATCGGGATCTCGTCGCCCGGGAAATCGTACTCGGAGAGGAGGTCGCGGACTTCCATCTCAACGAGGTCGAGAAGCTCGGGGTCATCAACGAGGTCGGTCTTGTTCATGAAGACAACGATCGCGGGAACACCAACCTGACGGGCGAGCAGAACGTGCTCACGGGTCTGCTGGAGAGGGCCGTCGGTACCTGCAACGACCAGGATAGCGCCGTCCATCTGGGCAGCACCGGTGATCATGTTCTTAACATAGTCAGCGTGGCCGGGGCAGTCAACGTGAGCATAGTGACGCTTTGCAGTCTCATACTCAACGTGACGGGTGTTGATTGTGATACCTCTTGCCTTCTCTTCGGGCGCGTTATCGATCTGGTCATATGCCATGAATTCGATCTTATCGTTGCCGAGAGAGAGATACTTTGTAATGGCAGCGGTCAGAGTGGTTTTACCGTGGTCGACGTGACCGATGGTACCAATGTTTACGTGGGGTTTGGTGCGTTCAAATGTGGCCTTTCCCATTTTTGGAATCCTCCTGCAAATTGTTTTTGAGTTTAAATTGGATATTCAATGATTTTTATGCTTGTCTTTGATACAAGCCCGTGTCAGCTGTTGGATGTCTGGCGCTTTGACACGATTGTTTCAAGTATAGACTTAGGAACCTCTGCGAAGTGGCTGGGCTCCATAGTATACTGACCGCGTCCCTGCGTGCGTGAACGCAGAGCCGTCGCATAACCGAACATCTCGGAAAGCGGAACGTATGCGTCGATCTCCCAAATGCCTCCCGTCTGGGACTCATTGCGGATGATCTCGCCGCGGCGCTTGATGATATCGCCCATGACGTCGCCCATGTATGTGTCGGGCACGATCACGGTGACCTTCATGATAGGCTCGGTAAGAGTCGGGTCAGCCTTCTTCATAGCTTCCTTGAAAGCCATGGACGCCGCTACCTTGAAGGCGATCTCGGAGGAGTCGACCTCGTGGTAAGAACCGAAGACCAGTGTGACCTTGACATCGACTACGTTGTAGCCTGCAAGCACGCCGCTCTCCATGGCGCTGCGGATACCGGCTTCGACCGCAGGAATATATTCCTTCGGAATGACGCCGCCCGTGATGGCATTGACGAACTCATAGCCCTTGCCGGGTTCGTTCGGTTCGATCTTGATAACGACATGACCGTACTGACCGTGGCCGCCTGTCTGACGTGCGAACTTGGTGTCCTGCTCGACAGCCTTCTTGATGGTCTCCTTGTAGGCGACCTGAGGCGCGCCGATGTTGGCTTCGACCTTGAATTCGCGCAGCAGTCTGTCAACGATAATCTCAAGATGCAGCTCGCCCATACCTGCGATGATGACCTGACCGGTCTCCTCGTCGGTGTAGGTGCGGAAGGTCGGGTCCTCTTCGGCCAGCTTCATCAGGGCGTCCATCATCTTCTCCTGACCCGCGCGGGTCTTGGGCTCGATGGCAACTCTGATAACAGGCTCCGGGAACTCCATCGACTCAAGAATTATGGGATTCTTTTCGTCGGCGAAGGTGTCACCGGTTGTGGTGTTCTTTACCGCAACAACAGCTGCGATATCACCCGTGCGGACCTCATCGATATCCTTACGGTTGTTTGCGTGCATCTGGACGATACGTCCGAATCTCTCGCGTGAACCCTTGGTCGCGTTGTAGACGGTAGAACCGACTGCGGCGACGCCAGAATAGACACGGAAGAAGCAGAGTCTGCCGACATAGGGGTCAGTCATGATCTTGAATGCGAGAGCCGAGAAAGGCTCGTCGTCGGAGGCGTGACGCACGATCTCCTCACCGGTGTGAGGATCGACACCCTTGATGGGCGGTACGTCAAGCGGGGACGGCAGGTAGTCAACGACAGCGTCAAGCAGCTTCTGAACGCCCTTGTTCTTGAAGGACGTGCCGCAGATGACGGGAACCAGACGGTTCTCGAGCGTTGCCTTACGGAGTGCCGCCTTGATCTCGGGAACGGTGATCTCCTCTTCGGCGACATATTTCTCAAACAGACCCTCGTCTACCTCGGAAACCTTTTCGATAAGCTCGTTGTGGTACTGCTGTGCCAGTTCGAGCATATCTGCCGGTATAGGCTCGACTCTCATATCCTTGCCGAGGTCGTCGTAATAGACGTCCGCGACCATGTTGATGAGGTCGATGATTCCCCGGAACGTGTCTTCTTTGCCAATCGGGAGCTGAATAGGGACGGGGTTGGCATTGAGCCTGTCCTTCATCATATCCACAACACGGAAAAAGTTTGCGCCCATGATGTCCATTTTATTGACATACGCAATGCGGGGAACCGAGTATTTTGTCGCCTGTCTCCATACGGTTTCAGACTGAGGCTCAACGCCGCCCTTTGCACAGAAGACTGCGACAGCTCCGTCAAGAACGCGCAGCGAACGCTCCACCTCAACGGTGAAGTCAACGTGACCGGGGGTATCAATGATATTGATACGGTGCGTGTTTGCCTTTACCTTAGCGGGATCATTATGAAATTCGGAGTGAGCCCAGAAGCAGGTGGTTGCGGCAGAGGTGATAGTGATACCTCTTTCCTGCTCCTGTTCCATCCAGTCCATCGTGGCAGCGCCCTCGTGAACCTCACCGAGCTTATGAGTTTTACCCGTGTAGAACAAGATACGCTCTGTAGTCGTCGTTTTACCGGCGTCAATGTGCGCCATTATGCCGATATTTCTGACCCTTTCGAGCGGATATTCTCTTGGCATAGAATTTCAAGTCTCCTTACTTTTGCTTGGTTATTGCTTTTATGATCGTCAGTGATATTATACTGAATGCTGTAACAGATATTATGCGATCAATATCTGTAGTGTGCGAACGCCTTGTTCGCTTCTGCCATTCTGTGAGTCTCTTCTTTTTTCTTGAACGCTCCGCCGGCGTTGTTCGTTGCATCGATTATCTCGGCTGCAAGGCGATCCGCCATTGTACGTTCGCTGCGCTTTCTGGCAAATCCCACCATCCAGCGAAGACCCAGAGTCTGGCGTCTGTCCGCCTTGACCTCAAGCGGCACCTGATAGGTGGAACCACCTACGCGGCGAGCTTTGACTTCAAGAGACGGCATGACGTTTTCAAGAGCGGCTGTGAATACTTCAAGGGGATTTTTGCCCGTTTTAGCTTCTACGGTCTCAAATGCATCGTAGACTATTTTCTGAGCAACTCCCTTCTTACCGTCGTACATTACATTGTTGACAAGCTTTGTTACGAGCTTGGACTTGTAAATCGGATCCGGCAGTACGTCTCTCTTGGATATACGACCTCTTCTCGGCACTGTACTTCCCTCCTTCATTAAAATTGAATGAAATCACAGGTACTCAAAAGCACATTCTTTTGTTAGCGCACATCGTTACTTTGCCAATTTATAAACATAAATTCAGCAGCTGTCGGATATGCAAATATGCTGATACCTTTTTTGTCCTTTGTCCGATCGCGGATTATTTCTTTCCTGCGGTCTTGGGGACCTTTGTTCCGTATTTGGAACGCGCCTGTCTGCGAGCCGCTACGCCCTGGGCGTCAAGCGTGCCGCGGATGATGTGATAACGCACACCGGGCAGGTCACGTACACGACCGCCTCTGATAAGAACGACCGAGTGCTCCTGCAGGTTGTGTCCTTCGCCGGGAATGTAGGTTGTGGCTTCAAGTCCGTTGGTAAGACGCACTCTTGCGATCTTGCGGAGCGCAGAGTTAGGCTTTTTGGGGCTGGTCGTCGTTACCTTGGTGCACACGCCGCGTTTCTGAGGCGACGGCAGATCGGTAGCCGCGTTTTCAATGGTGTTGAAGCCGTGCTGGAGCACAGGAGCTTTCGATTTGTTCACCTTAACGCCGCGTCCCTGTCTGACAAGCTGGTTAAAGGTTGGCATTCTGACTTAACTTCCTCCTTCTTCTGAAATATGTTTATATGCCCGAAAGCAGTGCATATGACACGGTTTCCGGACGCAATTGGCGGCGGAAAGGGATTTTTTCCGCAAACAATTACATTATATTATATCATTCATGCCGCCCTTTGTCAAGGACGGCATGAATTCGCGTTATTTTTCTGCGTTTTGCACAATTATGGCTGTTGATATCGCGCATTAAAGTACATAATGCACAACAAATTTCAGTCACATTCGCGCAGCGCAGGATAATGCATCACTGACCGGATGCTTTGTTCTGAAGCGGCTCCTCACCGGTGTCGGCTTCGATGACATCCATGTCGGAATAGCACTGCATACCGGTGCCGGCGGGGATGAGCTTACCGATGATGACGTTCTCCTTGAGCCCGAGCAGATGGTCGACCTTGCCCTTGATAGCCGCCTCGGTGAGGACCTTGGTGGTCTCCTGGAAGGACGCGGCGGAAAGGAAGGATTCGGTCTGCAGAGCAGCCTTGGAGATACCGAGCAGCACCTGCTCGCCTTCGGCGTGGCGCAGCTCCTTCTCACCCTCGGCAATGCGTGTGTCGATCTTCGTGTTCTCATCTTCGAACTCGTTGATCGAAACGACGGATCCGAGCAGCAGAGGCGTATCGCCCGGGTCGTTCACGCGCATCTTGCGCGTCATCTGACGTGCGATGACCTCGATATGCTTATCGTTGATATTAACGGACTGTGCACGATAAACGCGCTGAGTCTCGCTGATGATATAATCGTAGACCGCATCGAGTCCGAGGATATTCATGATATCCGCGGGGCTCTTCGAGCCTTCTGTGAGCGAGTCGCCCTTGGCAACGTGGCTGCCGTCCTTGACGGTCAGGCGGCGACCGTAGGGGATCTGATATTTCACCGACTCTCCGCCGTCCTCGGGCGTTACTACAACGTCCTGGATGTTGGGGTTCTCGTCGGGAACAATCTCGGCGATACCGTCGATCTCGGACATGACAGCGGGCTTCTTCGGCGTTCTCGCCTCAAACAGCTCTTCGACACGGGGAAGACCCTGTGTGATATCCGAGCCTGCAACACCGCCGGAGTGGAAGGTACGCATCGTAAGCTGTGTACCGGGTTCACCGATGGACTGAGCCGCGATGATACCGACCGCCTCGCCTACGCTGACGAGTCTGCCCGACGCAAGGTCGGCGCCGTAGCAATGAGCGCAGATACCGTTGCGGGCGTGGCAGTGGATGACTGTTCTGATCTGAACGGCTTCTATGCCCGCAGCAACGATCTTCTTGACCATAGCCTCTGTGAGCATCACATCGTCGTCTGCGATCATTTCGCCGGTGTGAGGATCGACAACGGGACCCATCGTAAATCTGCCGACAAGTCTGTCCTCAAGGCTCTCGAGCGGCTTTGCAGCCGAGCCGTCCGCAATTGCCCTGATCCATGCGCCGTGCGTGGTATCGCACTTTTCCTCGCGGATGATGACCTCCTGCGATACATCGACCAGACGTCTGGTGAGGTATCCGGAGTCTGCCGTACGCAGAGCGGTATCGGAAAGCGATTTACGGGAGCTTCGTGCGCCCATGAAGTATTCGAATATCTTCATGCCCTCACGGAAGTTCGATTTAATCGGGATCTCCATCGTCTTACCGTTCGTAGCAAACATCGGTCCGCGCATACCGGCGAGCTGACGCATCTGCGTCATTGAACCGCGGGCACCGGAATCGGACATGATCTTGATCGGGTTGAACGTCGAGAAGCACTCCTGAAGGGCATTCGTGACCTCCGCCGTCGTGCGGTTCCAGACGTCGATGACGCGCTCGTATCTTTCCTGCTCGGAGAGCTCGCCGCGCTGATAGAACTTGCCGATCTTCGCAACGGTGTTCTCCGCGTTCTTTATGATCTCCGCCTTGGTCTTCGGTATCGTCATGTCGTACACCGAGATCGAGAAGGAGGCGCGGGTCGAATACTTGTAGCCCATCTCCTTGATGGCGTCAAGCATCTTTGCGGTTATCGCGGAGCCGTGCTTCTTGATGCAGGCGTTGATTATGGCGCCCAGCTCCTTCTTGGTGACTATGAAGTCTACCTCAAGGTCAAAGAGCTTCTCCTTGTCGTTTCTGTCGACAAAGCCGAGATCCTGAGGTATATTACGGTTGAAGATCATACGTCCGAGCGTGGTGGTGATGGTGCGCGACATCATCACGCCGCCGATCTCGCGGTCGTTTCTGATCTTTATCTTGACGTGCAGGCCGAGCTGACCGTTGGCATATGCCATTATCGCCTCGTTGTAGTCACGGTATGCCCCGCCCTCACCGGGCTCGCCGGGCTTTTCCATCGTCAGGTAGTAGGATCCGAGGATCATATCCTGCGTAGGAACGGTAACGGCACGACCGTCAACGGGCTTGAGGAGGTTGTTGGCGGAGAGCATGAGGAATCTCGCCTCTGCCTGAGCCTCTGCAGACAGCGGAACGTGCACCGGCATCTGGTCGCCGTCAAAGTCGGCGTTGAACGCCGTGCAGACGAGCGGGTGCAGCCTTATCGCTCTGCCGTCAACGAGCACGGGCTCGAAAGCCTGTATCGACAGACGGTGCAGCGTAGGCGCACGGTTGAGCAGTACGGGATGTTCCTTTATGACGTTTTCAAGCGCATCCCAGACCTCGTCGTTGTTGATCTGAGCACGGTCGATCTTCTTCTGCGCATCCTTTACGTTTGTCGCCTTGCCCATTTCGACGAGGCGCTTGACGACAAAGGGCTTGAACAGCTCGAGAGCCATCTCCTTGGGCAGACCGCACTGATAGATCTTCAGCGAAGGACCGACGACGATGACCGAACGTCCGGAGTAGTCGACACGCTTGCCGAGCAGGTTCTGACGGAAACGTCCCTGCTTACCGCGAAGCATCTCGGAGAGCGACTTCAGCGGGCGGTTGGACGAGCCGGTGACCGGCTTGCCGCGGCGGCCGTTGTCGATAAGGGCGTCAACGGCTTCCTGGAGCATACGCTTTTCGTTTCTTATAACTATCTCGGGAGTGTGGATCTCAATGAGCTTCTTGAGACGGTTGTTGCGGCTGATGACACGGCGGTAGAGCTCGTTGAGGTCGGAGCAGGCAAAGCGTCCGCCGTCGAGCTGGACCATGGGACGGATATCCGCGGGGAGCACCGGGATAACGTCGAGGATCATCCATTCGAGCTTGTTTCCGGACTTGCGGAAGGCTTCGATGACCTCAAGGCGCTTGATTATGCGCGCCTTCTTCTGGCTCGTCGTGTTCTTGAGCTCCTCCTTGAGCGATTCGGAGAGCTCGTCGACATTGATAGCGGCAAGCAGCTCCTTTATCGCCTCGGCGCCCATGCCGACGCGGAACTCGTTTTCGTACATCTCGCGGTATTCCTGATACTGCTTTTCGCTCAGCACCATTCCCTTTTCAAGGGGAGTCGTGCCGGGGTCGAGAACGATGTTCTCGGCGAAATACAGCACCTGCTCAAGCTGCTTCGATGAAATGTCGAGCACAAGAGCCATGCGCGAGGGGGACGCCTTGAAGTACCAGATATGAGACACCGGAGCTGCAAGCTCGATATGTCCCATCCTCTCGCGGCGCACCTTTTTGGTCGTGACCTCAACGCCGCACTTGTCGCAGACTATCGTCTCGCGGAGATTGTGGGAGTTCTTGTACTTTCCGCAGGCGCAGGCTCCGTCCTTTGTCGGCCCGAATATGCGCTCGCAGAAAAGTCCGCCCACCTCCGGCTTGAGAGTGCGGTAGTTGATGGTCTCGGGCTTGGTTACCTCACCGTGCGACCACGCTCTTATCATTTCCGGGGATGCAAGACCTATTTTGATCGAATCAAATACATTATTTTCCAAAGCATTTTCCTCCGGTAGGGTCAATTGTTATCCGAGAGATTGTCGTCGATACCGTCATAGAAATCGTCGTCGGCCGCATCGGCATCGTCGTCATGCTCGTCGTCCTCATCGTCAAAGATGAAGTGATCGCCGATATCGCCGGGCGTCACCGTCTGACCGAGGGCATCATCGACCGCTGCGGCATCGTTTTTGTTCATATACGGCGACGGCTCGTCAACACAGACATTGGAAAGCGATATCTCCTCGCCGTCCTTATTGAGCACGCGTATATCAAGAGCAAGAGACTGAAGTTCCTTCATAAGGACCTTGAACGACTCGGGCACGCCCGGAGTCGGGATGTTCTCGCCCTGGATTATCGCCTCGTATGCCTTGCGGCGTCCGTTGATATCGTCCGACTTGACCGTCAGGATCTCCTGAAGGGTGTACGCGGCGCCGTATGCCTCGAGCGCCCAGACCTCCATTTCGCCGAAACGCTGACCGCCGAACTGAGCTTTACCGCCCAGAGGCTGCTGCGTGATGACGGAGTACGGACCGTTGGAACGGGCGTGGATCTTATCGTCAACGAGGTGGTGCAGCTTGAGGTAGTACATGATACCGACCGTTACGGGGTTATCGAACGGTTCGCCGGTGCGTCCGTCGTAAAGAACGGTCTTGCCGTCGATGACCTGGAGCTTGGTCTCTCCGGTCTCGGGGTTCGTGACCTCGCGGGTCTCCTTGCCGTCAACGTTTTCGCCCGGGAAGACGTCGCGCCACATTCCCGCCATCTTCATGCATTCGAGAATGTCTTTCTCGTTCGCACCGTCGAAAACGGGGGTCATGATCTTCCATCCGAGCTTGCGTGAGGCAATGCCGAGGTGGACCTCAAGCACCTGACCGATGTTCATTCGGGAAGGAACACCCAGCGGGTTAAGAACTATATCAAGGGGAGTACCGTCGGGCAGGAAGGGCATATCCTCGGGCGGGAGTATGCGGGACACAACGCCCTTGTTGCCGTGACGGCCTGCCATTTTGTCGCCGACGGAGATCTTGCGCTTCTGAGCGATGTAAACATGAACGACCTTGTTCACGCCGGCAGGCAGTTCGTCGCCCTGCTCGTGCGAGAAGGTGCGTACATCAACGACTATGCCGGATTCGCCGTGAGGCAGACGGAGCGAGGTGTCGCGCGTCTCTCTTGTCTTTTCGCCGAATATGGCGCGAAGCAGTCTTTCCTCGGCAGTGAGATCGGTCTCGCCCTTCGGGGTGATCTTACCGACAAGGATATCGCCGGCATGGACCTCGGTGCCCTTTTTGACGACACCGTTCGCGTCGAGGTTGCGCAGCGCGTCGTCGCCGACGTTCTGTATCTCGCGCGTGATCTCCTCCGGTCCGAGCTTGGTATCTCTCGCCTCGTGGGTATAGACCTCGATATGGAGCGACGTATAAACATCGTTTCTCACAAGGTTCTCGTTAAGCAGAACGGCGTCCTCGTAGTTGTAGCCTTCCCACGTCATAAAGCCGATGAGGGCGTTCTTACCGAGCGCTACCTCGCCCTTTGAGGTCGCGGGACCGTCCGCTATGGGCTGACCGGCATCCACCATATCGCCCTCTCTTACGATAGGACGCTGGTTGCAGCAGGTGCCCTGGTTGGTACGCTTGAATTTGATAAGCTCGTAAAGATCGCGGTGACCGTCCTCGCAGGCGACGACTATCTTGTCAGCCTCAACGTGAACGACTCTGCCGGCGTTCTTGGCAAGCACGACGACGCCCGAGTCAACGGCGACCTTGTACTCCATACCGGTACCGACGATAGGCGAGTCGGTGGTCATAAGCGGCACCGCCTGCTTCTGCATGTTGGAACCCATAAGAGCACGGGAGTTATCGTCGTTCTCAAGGAAGGGGATCATTGCCGTCGCTGCGGAAACGACCATCTTCGGCGAAACATCCATGAAGTCGATGCGGTCGCTTGCGACCTCTATGAACTCGTTGCGGTCGCGCGCCGTGACCTTGGGGTTGATGAAGTGCCCCTCGTCGTCAAGCGGCTCGTTTGCCTGAGCTATGATATATTTATCCTCAACGTCTGCCGTCATGTAAACGATCTCGTCGGTGACGACATGGCGCTCCTTATCGACCTTGCGGTACGGAGCCTCAATGAAGCCGTAATCGCTTATGCGCGCATAGGTCGCAAGGTAAGAGATAAGACCGATATTAGGACCTTCGGGCGTCTCGATAGGGCACATACGGCCGTAATGGGTGTAGTGAACGTCACGGACGTCGAAGGAGGCGCGGTCACGGGACAGACCGCCGGGACCCAGTGCCGACAGACGGCGCTTGTGGGTCAGCTCGGCGAGGGGGTTCGCCTGATCCATGAACTGCGAAAGCTGTGAAGAACCGAAGAACTCGCGTATGGCGGTCGCCACGGGGCGGATATTGATAAGCGCCTGCGGAGTCAGCTTTTCGGTGTCCTGAGTGGTCATACGCTCCTTGATGATCTTATCCATTCTGGAGAAGCCGATGCGCATCTGGTTCTGGAGCTGCTCTCCAACCGAACGGATGCGGCGGTTGCCGAGATGGTCGATATCGTCTGTGGTACCGATATCGTTTATAAGACCGAGCATATAGTTTATGGAAGCAAATATATCGTCGTGAGTGATGTGCTTGGGGCAAAGCTCGGCGATGCTCGCCTTTACCTTGGCTTTTACAGCGTCCATATCGCCGCCGCACTCCTCCATGATGGAGAGCAGCACGGGCGTGCGCACCTTTTCGCGAACGCCGCAGTCATGCAGATCGTCGCCGATCAGCTTTTCGGGCCAGCAGGTATTGTTTGAGAACACCTTTACGGTGTCGCCGTTGTCGAGCGAGAGGAGCACCTCGTTGACCGCGGCATCCTCGACCGCCTTTGCGTCCTCGGGGCTGAGCACGCAGCCCGCCTCAAACAGGACCTCGCCGGTGAGCGGGTTCACGATGTCGGCTGCAATGCGGTGGTTTGCTATGCGGTTCGCAATGGCAAGCTTCTTATCGAACTTGTAACGACCTACCGGTGCGATGTCATATTTCCTGGGATCGAAGAAATAATTATTGATGAGGTTCATCGCGGCATCGATCTGCACGGGCTCGCCGGGGCGCAGCTTCTTGTAGATCTCACGCAGTGATTCCACGGCGGCATCGGAGCGGTTGCGCGCAGCAAGGTCGTTGCTCTCGTCCTTTTCGATGGTCGCCTTGAGGCAGGGGACCTCGCCGAACATGGCATAGATGGCTTCATCGTTGCCGATGTCGGATTTGAGCGTGCCGGTCGCGCTGTCGACGGAAAGCCCGAGCGCGCGGATGAGCATGGTGACGGGCAGCTTGCGGTTCTTATCTATACGGACATTCATGACGCCGTTGCTGTCGATCTCGTATTCGAGCCATGCGCCGCGGTAAGGGATAACGGTGGCGGCATAGGTCTTTTTGCCCGTTTTATCTATATCGGATTCGTAGTAAATGCCGGGAGAGCGGATAATCTGAGATACGATGACGCGTTCTGCTCCGTTAATTACAAAGGTACCGTTATCCGTCATGAGCGGGAAGTCACCCATGTAAATATCGGTCTGCTTGACCTCGCCGGTCAGCTTATTGGTCAGACGTACGTTTACCTTCAGCGGAGCGGCGTAGTTCACGTCTCTTTCCTTGCATTCCTCTACCGGATATTTCGGTTTGGAGTCAAGAGAATAGGAAATGAACTCGATAGAAAGATTGCCGGAGTAATCCACGATCGGGGAGACGTCTCTCAGAACCTCCATAAGACCTTCGTCAAGAAACCACTTGTATGATTTCGTCTGGATCTCAATGAGGTTGGGGATTTCGAGCGTCGTCCGGGTCTTGGAAAAGCTCTTGCGCATAACATTCTTGCCGAGCAGCTGGTCTGTGGTATGGACCATTAAATCAATCACTCCATTCAACGTAATTTCACGCTCAACATATGCCAGCAGCGGCACCGACCGGCAGCCGACGCGACGGCAACCGCGGTATCCCGACGGGAGGTCGTCCCGACGAAAAAACGTTCCTGTCCGCATCTACGACCGAGGCACCGGCGACTGCGCCGAGCATCCCCCCGGAAGCTCAGCCAAGCCGCAAGCACGCTCTGCCGGCACGCCTGCAAGTTAAGACAAGGCTTCTTGCAAGCTGCTTTTTTGACATATTAAGCGATTATAATGCAGTTTATAATTATACCATTGAAAGCAAGCGCTGTCAAGGGATTATGCAAAAAAATTACGAAAAAATTTGCGTCATCCGTGATAAAATGAAAAAAATATACACACGGCGTCCGAAAAAGCGCACCTTGACGCCCCGGCGATGAATATGCCGCATCCCGACGGCAATAAACTACATATATAAAATAAAAAGCCCTCCGCGGCGCGGAAGGCTGTCGAGCATCGGAAGGAGCGAAAGTAATGGACAACGGCGGCAGGACGGGCAGCGGAATAAACTGGGAGGTTACGGCTGCAAGGCTGTTCTGCCTACTTGTCTTGTTTGCGGCGGTATACTTTGCGGGAAAATATGTCGTGGGCTTTGCCCTTCCCTTTATCTTCGCCTGGGCGATCGCTTCGGCAGCCGTTCCCGTCGCAGATCGGATATCGGCAAAGCTCGGCATCTCACGGCGGGTATGCGCCGCGGTGACGGTGCTTCTGATGCTTGCGGTCATATTCGTTCTGGCAACTCTCGCCGTTAACCGCGCGGCATATGAGCTCGGGCGGCTGATAGCGCGCCTCGGCGACGAGCACTCGGACGCCATAGGCGACATGATAAGCGCCGCCACGGGATCGCTCGACTCGATAAGCTCGCACATCCCGCTTTTGAAAAAGCTGCGCGAATCGGGCGAGCTTGCGGGCTTTTTCGACGGTCTTGACAGCGCGCTCGGTCAGGCGGTCGGCGAGCTTATCTCGCGTATGACCGCCGCCGTCCCCGCGCTTGCCGCGTCGGTGATAAAGGCGCTGCCATCCATCCTGCTCTCATTTGCCGTAGCGGTGATATCAAGCTTTTATTTTGCGCTCGACCGCGACAGGATCACCGGTTTTATCGCCTCGGCGGTGCCGAAAAAATGGCGGCACAGTCTCCCCGAGCTGCGCCGCCGCGCCGGAAAGACCGCCGCAGGGTATGTAAAAGCATACCTTCTTATTCTTCTTATCACATTCTGCGAGCTTTTCGTGGGCTTTTCAATCCTCGGCATCGACTATGCATTCCTCATCGCAGCAGCCGTCGCGGTGATAGACATACTCCCCGTACTCGGCGTCGGCACCGTGCTGATACCATGGGTGGCGATCGAATTCGTCTCGGGCAACATCCGCCTCGGCGTCGGACTGCTCATACTGTTTGCCGTGATCGAGATCGTTCGCCAGTTCATCGAGCCGCGCATAGTCGGCGGCACACTCGGCATCCATCCGCTCGTCACACTTGCCGCAATGTATATAGGCTTTGCGCTGTTCGGAGTCGGCGGGATGTTTATCGGGCCGATCATTGCCCTTGCGGCGCGCGCCGCCGTCGCGGCTTACCGCACCGCGTCGCTCAGAACATCGTCCTCGTGATGCCGCGCCGCAAAAGCGGCAGCGCCTCGCCGAGCGCTCTGCGGCTGCCGATGGCGATAAAGGAACGCACGTTCCCCTCCGTGTCGCCGCGGTCTATCTCGTCGTCGGTTATCATCATACCGCGCGCCGCACGGCGCACCGCATCCTTCGGCTTTTCACCGTCGCGCACTCCGTCGACCGAACCGACCGCAACACCGCGTTCGGCAAGCGCCGTGACAAATGCGTCCGGCAGCGTATCGCCGAAAAGACTGAAAACTCCTATGCTGCCGACGCCGATGGCAGCGGCAGCCGATGCTATATCGGCGGCAAGCAGCGGCATATCCGCCTCACGCGCCGTGGGATCCTCGGGCAGCGCCGCCGCAATGACTGCGGGTCTTATCGAAATCACCGAGCCGTGAAGCGCGGGGGGAGCCGTGCGTATCCCCTCTGTCGCCGCCGCATCGCCGACGGCGATCCCCGAACGGCTGACAGCGCGCGCGCCGTCAATGACGGCACAGGCACACGCAAGCGACGAAACAAAGAGCGAGGACGTACGCACCGGCATATCGTGATAGGTAAACGCGACCCCGGCAAAGGACAGCGAATCTATCGCGGGACCGCCCGGCAGTCCCTGACGTGCCGACACGGTAAGGCGGCAGCCCGCAGCGGCGCAGCAGTCGGTGATGAGCCCGTGGGCTGCGGGAGTCTGCGGTGCGCTGACCGTTTCGGCTGTCTCGCGGGATATCAGCGTGCGCAGGAGCGCCTCGGGATCGCCCGAAAGCGTGCCGAGAATAACGCACCCGGCGGGCAGGAGCGTTCTGCACTCACCGTCCGACAGCGGCGACGCGTCGGTAACGAGCACACGCGCCTCTGTCTGCATACATACCGAAAACGCGAGCGCCGTCAGCGCCTCGCACCTTCCGACAGAATCGCCGAAGCCGCCCGCCGTCGCGGCGCTCCTGATCCCGCTCACGGCCGACGCGAGCATCGCGGGCGCAATATTTTTTCCGCCCGACAGCACCTTTCCCTCATACCCCGCGGCGCACGGCTCGTCAAAGAAAAGACCTACCGCAGGGATCCCCGCTGCTTCAAAGGCGGCAATGAGCATTCCTGCGGTATGTCTTGCATAAAGTCCCGCGCAGGTCACGCGGAAAATGCGGCGCGGCATATCCGAGAGCTTAAGCTCCGAAAGCAGCGCCGAAAGTCTTGCCGGTGCCTCGCGGTCCTCCCGCGCGGGCAACCCGCGCAGATATTTTTCTGCATTGAGTGAGGTCATCTGAAATATTCCGTACCTTTCCCGCCGTCCGCCGCCACAGGCGGCGGACGGCGTATAGGATCATTCAACAATATCGGGCAGTGCCGCGCGCGCTTCGTCGATGCCGCCGCGCACAAGAAAGCGGCGTATATCGTCATACCTTTTGCGGCGCGCCGCAAGCTCTGCGGGGCTCATCCCGCCGTCAAGCACCGCGCGCAGAAGAACGTTTTTCGGCGTGTCGTCGGGGTCGGTCAGCTCAAGCGCCGTCGTATCGTACCCTTCCGCCGCAAGCCGGCAAAGCCGCGCGGCATCGGTGAGCGCGTCACACAGCTTTCTGCCGAGAAACGGATAGTCGGTCACAAAGCTCAGCTCGGGGCAGTCGACCGTGTTTGCGAGGGCATGGTGGCAGCAGGGCGTTGAAAGTATGACCTTCGCGCGCCACTCCGCAGCCTTTGTCAGCACGATATCGGTCGCAATATCGCACGCATGCAGCGACACGACGAGATCGGGCAGCCCCGCGGCGCGGCTGTCGTACTCAAGCACGTTGCCGCAAATGAATTCAAGTCCGTCAAAGCCGAGACCGGCGGCGACCGACGAGCAGTACTCAATGACGTCGGGCTTGAGATCGACCCCCGTCATACTGACCGTTCTCCCGCGCATCACGGCAAAATAATGGTAGACCGCAAACGAGAGATAGCTTTTTCCGCAGCAGAGATCGCATATGCGCAGCACGCCGTCGGCAGGCAGGTATCTTTCGATCTCGCGTATATGCTCGAGAAAGCGGCATATCTGGCGGAACTTCGGCTGTTTTTTGTCGTAAACGCGCCCGTGCGCATCGCTGACGCCGAGAGCGCGCAGAAACGGCTCGTCCCCTTTGAGAAGGCGCTCCTTGCCGCGGTCGTTGCCGCTGCACGCAGCGGGGCAGCCCGCGCTTTTTTCGATAGCGGACATCGCGGCGCCCGCGCCGATGACAGTTGCATTACCCTTTGCGTTTGCGCGGTATTCGCAGGCAGCGCCGCCCTCGAGCGTAAGGTCGGCGCGCATAAAACCGGCGGTAAATTCGCCGAGCGCCGCGCTGTCATCCTCGGGAATGTTCCGCTGGAGCGCCTTGCCGTCCTTGCGGAAGGTCTCAAGCTGCAGCATACGCCTGCCGCCGATGCTCACCGCCCGTGCACGCGCGTTTTTTACCGCCTCGTCCCGCGGCACCGAAAAGCCGCATTTTTTTATTATTCCCTTTGATGCCGCCGCCGTGACGAGCTGCGCAAAGCGCATGCTCTCCCGCGCAACGGCATCGCTTTTCACGTTATCGCTCATTTTTTCTTTTTACCGTATGTCGATTTTTTCTTCACCGTCCGCTTTGCCGTGCCGTGCTCCGTCTTTTCGCCGTCGGAGGCTGCAAGCGACTCCGGCTCATCCTCATCGGCGGGAACATACACGTCGCGCGTCCAGGGAAAATTGATCTTCGGCTCTTTGCCCGCATATATGCGTTTGAAATTCTCGCGGTGCATGATGAGGATCATAACCGTCATAAAGACCGCCACCGGAATGCGCATCCCGGCGACCTTGCCGTCGCCGTAAAATACGGCGTAAGTGCCGTTGAGCACAAGCGGGTAAAGCAGAGCCGTCATGCCGGACGCCATTGAGACCATGCGGGTCCCGACGAGCACTATCGCAAATATCGCAACAAGGAGAAGGAACACGACCGGCTCGGTCAGCATTATTGTAACGGCGGCAACGAGCACGCCCTTTCCGCCGCGGAATTTATAAAACACGGGAAACATATGCCCGAGCATACAGAAAAGCCCCGCAAGATACGCTCCCATGTACCCGAGCCAGAGATAGCCGAGCACCACGGCGACCGCAGTTTTGACAACGTCGCCGACAAGCGTAAGTATCCCCGCCTTTTTGCCCCATGTGCGGAACATATTCGTCATTCCCGCGTTGCCCGAGCCGTGTCTGCGTATATCGTCGGAGTAGAGCGCGCGCGACACTATGACGGCAGAACTTATGCTGCCGAGAAGATATCCTCCCGCCGCGCAAAGCAGCACGGGCGGTATCAGCCAGAGAAGCGCCGGCACGCCGACAACGCCGAACTTTTCGGTAAGAAGGCGATAAAGACCGCCCGAAATGATCGTTGACATATAAAATGCAGCCTTTCCCGACGCAGACGGCGGAATCTTCCTGCCGCTGCCGACGCCGAACAAGTGTTATTTTATTATTATATCAATTGAAAGAAAAAAAGTCAACACGGATCATGTTACAATTATCTTAATACGGAAAATGAAAAAATGAAAAACGTCCGTTCGACAATACCAAACATCGTGGCTGCCGCGCACAAGCGCGGCAGCCACGATGTTATCAATTTGCCGTGCTCGCGGCATCGCCGTTACCTGCAGCGCCCGTACGCGGTGTAAATCCGATAACATACGGCACGGCGAGGATGCCCGCAGCAAGCAGCGGAACGAATTTGAGCAGCATAAAAATCGCAAAAACGGGAGCGCCCCCGATACAGACGGCGCGCAGGAGCGTAAACTCGTAAAGCAGCTCCGTTTCAAACAAAAGCATGAGCGCCGGCGCAGATAAGCCGAGCACAAAGCACCCCGCCATGTAGATCGCGGCGTGCAAGCGCGTTTTCTCTTTTGCGCTGCGCCATGCTGCGGCAGCGGTCACGGCGCTCAAAGCAATGATGACCGCCATATACAGCAATGCCGGAATATTGCCGCGTGAAAAAACGTGTTGTGCGGTATACCCTCCGCCGCCGGACGGTACGGCCTTCAAGGATCCGTACCTGCAATAGTTGAAAAACGTAAACAGAAACGACACGAGCCCCATTCCGCTCAGTACAAACGAAATGACGGCGCAGGTCCCGATCTTTCTTTTCATGACACGATCCCCCGTTTCATATATCAGTATATCAGTCGGTCTCCTTCGCCCCGGAAAGATAAGGCGTATACATCATTATCGCACAGTTTTTTATAAGCAGACTGTCATCTACGAGATTCCCGTCACGATCGTACACCTGCCGCCATATCTCGTTGCGGCGCGTGTAACCGCCCCAAAACTCGTGCCGCATCTCGTGACCGCGCTCGGTCACCTCAAAACGGTACTGCGGCTCTGCGGACGAACGTATCTCTCCTTCAAGATATTCGTCGCCGACATTGAGAAGGATCTGATAATCATCGTCCGTGTCGTTCCTTATCATCAGATCGACATGCGGATAGGAACAGGTCGCGCCGCTGGCAAACGGCTGCGTGCGGTTTGAATCCGGGAACACGTCATAGCTGTGACGGTGCCGCTCGGTAACGGTGAGCGGCGTGTGTATCGCCATCCAGAAGATGAGATTCGAAAGCTGGCACATCCCGCCCCCGATACCCGCCTCAAAATGTCCGTTGCGAAGTATCATGCCCTTTTTGTAGCCCTTGAGACGCGTCGGCATTCCGATGAGATACCAATAGCTGAATGTTTCGCCGGGGTGTATAACTATTCCGTTCAGCTTTTTCACGGCAAGGCGCAGATTCGTCACCTTGTTGTGCTGCATCCACATATCAACGTTTCTGAGGCGTCGCAGCATCGGCGTCCTGTGCGTGAAATATGTATACTCAAGCGGCTCACGCAGCCGCTCGCGCGCAAATGTGCCGCGCATTTTCAGCCAAAGGCACCACCTTCGTGCGCCGTAATACATGGTACCCAGCTTCAGTCTGAGCCGTGAACGCTTCACCGGCATTTTCGCGTCTTCCCGTACACCTGTCTGTTCCATATCGCAGCTTCCTCCGTGTTTTTCGGACTTTGCGGCAGCCACGGCAGCATATTTCCGTCAAAATATATTTTTGATCTATTATTTGTTACACATTTATTTTATCATCCTTTTACGAAAATGTCAACACCCACACACAAATGCAGGGCAAAATATCATGAAACTCCGGTCGGCGCGGGCTCATAACGGGCTTGACAAAGCAACACGTATGCGGTAAAATTAAAACATATAAAGAAAAGGAGCACTGCACCAATGAAGAGATACTCGATCCCGCCCCTCGCCGCGGCGCTGGCTCTGGCGCTCATGGCGATGCTGCCATCCTGCGGCAAGACCGACGGCGGAAGCATCACCGACAGCGCGCCGGACGTCACGACCGCCGCCGCGACCGAATCGGTACACAACATCGACTTTTCGGGATATCCCGTGATAATCGAAAAGGACCTTATGAAGAACGACGCTCTGCTTGACACCGTAAACGGGTTGACAGAAAAACTCGGCGGCGCAAAGCTTTATGCCGACAAAATGTTCACCGGCGACGCGGGCGCGCCGGCGATATTGATCGGCAATACCGTAATGTCCGACCTGTCCGACATCGCGCCAAAGGTGAGGAACAAAGACTTTTATATCGGCGTTCGCGGCGAGAGCATAGTGATCTATGCCACGACGCCCGACTCGACCGCACGCGCCGTCAGGTATTTTTCGAATACGGTCATGGGCGACGAAAAGACAACGGAGGTGCCGTCGGATCTCGAATATTCAAGCAAGGGGAGCTATGCAATGAACGAAATAAAATGCTGCGGCAAGGACCTTTACGGATACAGGATAGTCCTCCCCGCGGACGCGGGCACCGCCGAGACCAACACGGCAAACGAGCTGCGTTATTATCTTGCCGAAAAATACGGATATACGCTTGAGATCGTCAAGGGCGCGGCATCGGGCGACGGCGAGATCGTCATCGGCGGCGCGTCGGACAGCGGAAAGTACGACATAAAGGTCACGGACGGCGGGATACACATATCCGCCGACGGAATGCTCGGCTATGAGGCGGCATGGAACTATTTCCGCAGCACGCTGCTCACAGCCGCAAAGAACGGCGACGCATACAGCATCACATCCGGGCTTTCGCACTCGGGCAGCGCGCTCGAGGCAGCATCGATGCCCGCCGCCGTCGAGCACACCGGCGAGGCGCGCGTGATGTTCTACAATATATATTCTCAGGGCAGCCTCAATCCCGGCGGACTTCGCACGAAGATGGAGCTTGAAATCATAAAGCAGTACACGCCCGACGTGCTCGGTTTCCAGGAATTCCATCCCGTGTCGCGCACGAACGGCTTTCTCTCCGGGCTCACATCTCTCGGATATGCCGAGGTGAAGGTGACGATCGACACCTCAAAGAACAAAAAGAACAACAACTACACGCCGCTGTTTTACCGCGCCGACCTTCTTGAGGTCGAAAAAAGCGGATACCTTCTTTACGACGGTCTGAACGACTCCTACTCAAAGGGGCTGACGTGGGCGGTCTTCAAAAACAAACAGACCGGATACCGCTTCTGCGCGATCTCGACGCACTACTGGTGGAAATCGCAGAGCGACGCCGACAATGCAAGCCGCATATCCGATTCCGAGCAGCTGCTTGCCGTCGTGCGCGAGATTTATTCCGACCCCGCGCTTGCCGATGTACCGCTCGTGGCGGGCGGCGACCTCAATTGCAGATTCTCGAGCGATCCGATAAAAAAACTGACCTCAAACGGTCTTATCTCGGCATGGGGGCTTGCCGCACGCAAGAACGACAGCGGCGGTCACCACGCATACCCGACATACAACGAACAGTACGGACTGTTCACCGAGTGGGGAACGCCCAACGACGGCTACACCGCAAGGTCTATTGACCATGCGTTCGTAAAGGGAAATGCCAAGGTCACGCTTTTCCACACTCTCACCGACCGCTACGCACTTATCGCATCCGACCACTGCCCGCTCATCATAGACATTTCAAGATAACGGGCAAAAAATCGCCGGCAGCAGCATGATCCGGAGGAAAAAGCAATGACAGAAGAGTACATATACAATACGGCGCTTGCTCAATCCGCCGTCGATCTCGGCTGCAGCCCCGACGACTTTATTAAGAACGAAAACACCGTCGTGCCGTCACGGCGGCACTACGGCGCGCGTAAATACCTTTCCCTGCCCTTTGTGTGCAATCTCGTAACATACGGTGCGGGCGTCGTCGCCTCGGTCACGCCGGAGCTTGAGAACGTGATACGCAGCTACACGGACCGTTTTCACGGCTACCGCTGCTTTGAGACGCCCGTCGTCAACGTACTTGCAGACGCGGTAAGACCGATGGGCTACGGCGTATGCTTTATGGCTGAATATTGGCTCCCCGATCCCGCAAAGCTGCGTGCTGCCGAATGCGGTTTTAAAATAAGGCTGATGACGCCGCCCGATCTCGACGGACTTTACCTGCCCGAATGGTCGGACGCGCTTTGCCATGAGCGCCGTGAGCTCGACGTGCTTGCCTTCGGCGCGTATGACGGCGATAAGCTCGTGGGGCTTGCCGGATGCTCTGCCGACTGCGACACGATGTGGCAGATCGGCATAAACGTGTTGCCGGAATACCGGCGCCGCGGCATTGCCTCGGCGCTGACGTCAAGGCTCGCCATCGAGACCGTCGCACGCGGGAAGGTCCCCTTCTACTGCTGCGCGTGGTCGAATATCGCGTCGGCACGAAACGCCGCAAGGAGCGGATTCCGCCCCGCATGGGTCGAACTCACGCTGAAAGAGCGCGCCTTCATCGACAAAATGAATTCCGGGAGCTGAAACCGAGATATTTTTTCGTTTTTTTCAAAAAAGCTATTGACAAAACCGACACGTTGTGATATTATATATGAGCGCTGTTGAGAGCATAAGCCCTCAACGTACAGCGTATGCGTCGTTAGCTCAGCTGGATAGAGTGTTTGGCTACGAACCAAAAGGTCGGGGGTTCGAGTCCCTTACGACGCGCCAACAAAAAAGCAACCCTTCGGGGTTGCTTTTTTGTTGCTGTGTCACATTGCATAACTCGAACCCCTTCAAGACTGCCGCAAGGCAGGCTTGATATGCTTTGCGTAAGGTGAACGATAAAATTCGCTTTCATTCGACCGCAAAGCGGGGTTCAGTGTCCCTTACGACGCGCCATAACCAAAGGGCAGCCTTGCGGCTGCCCTTTGGTTATAATGTGACTTTAATGGCTCGAACCCCATCAAGACCGCATAGCGGGCTTGATTTGGTTTGCGCACGCAGGAACAAAAAATACGTTACGCGGCTTTAATGCTTACTGCTTTACCTGTGCAGTCTCTCGGCGTCCCATTTGCGGAGGATGCGGCGTCTGCCTCCGAATTCCGCCCACGTGCTCAGACCGAACATGATCGAAAAATCAAGCAGAAACAGCAGTGTATATATCGGATACTGAGCCGCGAGCACACCGTAGGTATAGATAAGCATTACAGCAAGCGCGGCGGCAGTGGCAATGAGATTGCGCTTTATGTTTTTACGCGTTTTCATAAAATCGCGCAGCGTCTCCGCCGTCGGCTCCTTATCTGCGGTGAATTCAAGAAATTCACGCTTTTCTTCACCGTCGCCCTCGATACGGCGGAAGGCGATAATTCCGAGAGCGACGCCGCATATCGCTGCTGAAATAATATAGCCGACAAAGGTGTTGACAACGCTGCCGTTTATACCGGGATCCGCCACCGCGTTGACGATCGTGACCATGAGACTGTTGATGAAAAATGTCTTGAAGATCATAATTATGATCAGTATTGCAAGCATACGCAGAAAATCGTGTCGTTTTGTGCCTTCTTTTTTCATAATGGTCGCTCCTTAATGTCTGTATTCACAACCGTGCAACACGTTTGTGCTTTTTGTTTAATACTTTAATTATATCATACAACAACATGGTTGACAACAGTATTATTGCTATGATAAATGCGATTTTGACGATTTTCCCTGAAACATGAAAAGGCTGACGCAAAAAACGTCAGCCTTACATGATCGTCAGCGTGCAGCGGCACGTCCGAAAAAGAAACACCTTACCCCTCAAGAGTCGCGGCGGCAAATCCGTGCCAGTTTTCCGACTGCCTTTTCAGCCCTTCAACGCCGTCGCGCTCCCAGCATTCCGCAAGATACATCATGCCGCACATACACGCGAATTTTTCATAATAACTGCCGCATACGGCATCGAGCAGATATTTATTCTGTTTTTCCGCGTCCGTTTCGGCCAGTGCCGCGCGCATTCTGACCTTTCCCGAGGAATATGCCCTCTCGAGACGCTCATCGTGCCAGTTGACCTCGGTGATCTCCGTTGATCCGTATGACAGCAGGTGAGCAAAGCCCTCGTGAAAAGTGTTCGCGTCCATACGTTCGGCATAGCTGCCGTTTTGCAGCGCGTCATCGATACGGCGCGGGAACTGCCGATAAGCAGATGTGTGATCTCATGTGTCAGCAGATTGCGGATGACGGACGCAATGTCGATGCCGGAATATTTATTCCAGAGCAGAAGGTCGAATATGATATGCACCCGTCCTTCCTCATCGTATTCCGTAACCGCCTCATAAGGATCCGGCATTCCGACGATAAGATTTATATGCGGCTCGGCGCTCTTCCACCCGGGAAAAAGCGCGTCCCATATCGGTCGGTTCAAAGGCTCAAATGTGTCGATGGCACGGCTCATTCCGTCCCTCAGTATGCGCACCGCTTCACGTGATGCATCGTCCTCAGGCGGCTGAGTGAAAATATTTCTTCCAAGATCCCGCGCGACGGACGAAGCGCGGAAATACCACTCATCGGAAAACCGTCCCATATCCTCGCCCGCAATATATGCATCTGCCGTTCTGCTGTCTGTTACTATCTTCATGTTTTGCTTCTCCGGCTTTTCATTCACAGTGTCACAGGTCTTTTTCCGGCCTTGCGCTCCCCTTTTCGGCATATATCTTGGCAAGACCGCCGACGGATGTCTCGCGGTAACCCTGATTCATGTCCTTGCCGGTCTGATACATGACCTCAACGATCTCGTCAAACGAGACCTTGTGCTTGCTTTCGAGCGATTTTGCAAGCATTACGGCATTGAACGCCTTGATGCTCGCCATTGCGTTGCGTTCGATGCACGGTATCTGCACCAGCCCCAGCACCGGGTCGCAGGTGAGCCCGAGGTTGTGCTCAAGCGCTATCTCGGCGGAGCATTCGATGTCGGCGCTGCTCAGCTCGTATATCTGAGCCAGTGCCGCCGCAGCCATCGAGCAGGCAACGCCCACCTCAGCCTGACAGCCGCACTCCGCGCCGCTTATCGACGCATTCTGCTTCACCACATTGCCTACAACACCCGCCACGGCAAGTGCATCGACTATCTCGCGCTCGCTCACGCCGCAGTCGCGGTGCATATAGTAAAGCACCGCGGGGACTATCCCCGCCGAGCCGCAGGTGGGAGCGGTAACGACCGTTCCGTTTGCGGCGTTCTCCTCGGCAACGGCAAGTGCATACGCCGAGACCTTGCGGTTTTCGTGTATGAGCGACAGCTCGAACTTTGCATTCTCGCCGTAAAGCACACGCGCCTTGCGCTCGAGATTGAGCCCGCCGCCAAGCACGCCGGATGCCTCGAGCCCGCGCTCGACGCTTTCCTTCATTACCTGCCAGACCGTCTCAAGATACGGATAAATATCCGGCTCGTAGTACCGCACGTATTCTGGGAGCGTCATTCCCCGCCCGTCGGCAAATGCGCGCACCTCGGCAAAATCGCGCTGCGGGTATACCTCACGCGAATCGGCAAGCTCGTGCCCGTCGATAAGAACGCTGCCGCCGCCGACAGACACCGCGTCAAAAAGAAATTCGGGCGTGCCTTCAGCCGAAAGCGAATATATCTTCATATAATTCGGATGCGGAATGTCCGTCGCCGTGCTGTTGAATACGATATCGGTATCAGCCCCCAGCACCTCGCGCAGCACGCGGTCAGTGCCGTGCCCCCTGCCGGTGAGCGCCAGCGAACCGAAAAGCTCGACGCGGTACCGCCGCTGCCCGAAACGCGCAAGCGCGTTCCGGGCAATTATTTCGGGACCTATGGTATGCGAGCTTGACGGCCCCCTGCCTGTTTTGTATAATTCGCGGAGGGATTTCATTCGGCGTCTACCGTGCCGTCCTCATGGATGGTGATCTTCATGCCGTCCTTGACATACTCAAGGAATTCATCGCCGAGGCAGTCGATGACGGGGAGCGGATGACCGCCCAGCCACACGTCGGAGAGCACCGCGCCCGCAGCCGCAAGCGAGTCGATAGGCTCGGAGAAAAGCATGCACGCGGGCTGTCTGCCCATCGAGCAGGCGCAGTAGAGGACAAGTCCGCCGGTCGTAGAACCGATGGTGCGCGGCAGGCAGAGCGCCTTGCCGAGCATTTTTTTACCGTAAAGATCGGGGTTGTTCTGGTCGCCGCAGGTGGCGCTCTTGTCGCCGAACTGAAGCGCCTTCTGGAATGATGCGAGCGTGTTGAGTCCGCCGTGCGAGACAAGCGCCTCGGCGGTAAGGCTGCCGGCGGCAACCACTCTGCCTTTGAATGTTTTCATCTTACTTGTTACCTCCGGTTATTTCGGTAAGTATCTCGTCGTCGGTATAATAGCGCGCGCTCGTGTATGTGCGCAGCTTGTTGCTCGATGTTATCACCGGCATTTTGGTGCTGAGCGGGTTGTTCATGTACATGAGCGGGCATATGTAGCTCGTTATGACGCCGGTCTTTTTCAGTCTTTCGGCATACGGAGTCGCCTCAAATGCCTTCAGCACGCCGGGCGCGGCGGTAAATACGGTGGGAATGACCACTTTTTCGTTGCCTGCCGCCTTCAAAGCGCCCTCGACCTTTTCCGTCCACGAAATGAGCTGATTCAGACTCATGTGCGGGCAGCCCATAAAGCAGAGCTTCGGCTTGGCGTTTTTGTTCTTCCAAATGACGGGGTAACTGTCGTAGACACGCTGAAGCTCCGTGTCGTCGATGACGTAGACCTTGGCGTCCTCCTTTATCAGGCTCTCGCCGTACTTCACGGCTTCGGGCGTGATGTTTTCGACATGGTAAAGACCGACCGCACCGTTTGACGCCGTTGCCGCGCCGAAATCCTTGAGGTATGTCTTTGCATCGTCGTCAAGCTTGCCGCCGAGCCAGCGGTCGAGCCCGCGGATGTAAGGCACATCCTCCATGACCTTCATACCGACGGCAGAGCCGAGGAGCTGCGCCTCCGGTTTTTTCGTCGTTTTTATTTCGACGATCCAGCTTGCGCGCCTGCCCTCATCCTTGAGAAAACCGAATGACGGAACATATCCGACTATCGAGCCCATGAGGTCGATAATACCGGAGTTGCGGTTGCAGCGTGCGCCGAGCACCGAGTTTGCGTACACGACGGCGGAGGATTCCGACCACGAGAGCACGTCTCCCATCGCGGGCGTGTTGCCGACCTCATCCATGTAGCAGGTGCAGGTGAACGCATCGTCGCTCATAAGACCGAGCTTTTTGAGCTGACCCTCGTAGAAATCCTGCTTTGTGTACATAAATTTGTTGAACACGAAGTTCTGAAGAAAGCTTGACGGCACCCGGGGATCGAGCGGGCGGGGGTCTGCGGAGAATTTCTGAGCCGAGACTGCACCCGCGTCGATGAGCTGATCCATCAGCGCATAGACGGGAGCGAGCGCCTTGAGTCCGAACGATGTGACAAGGTGATTGTATTTGCTTGTCACGGGGACCATCTCGTCTGCGCCGAACAGCTCGCCGTAGCGCACAAGCGTCTCCATGACCTTTGCCATAGTCTCACCGCGGCTGCCGCCGAGGATAGCCTTCTGCTCATCGGTGAGTTTCATTTTGTAGTCCATGATCTGTTCCTCCTTATATCTTCATCGCCGCTTCGTATGCTTCCCATACGACCGAGCGGAGGTTGCCGACGGCACGGCAGTCGCCTATGAGCTGAACGCCGCTGCGCTTTTCGGTGAGCGGAGCGGGGATATAGCCCGCACAACTGATAACTGAATCGCACGCGAGCTCAAATTCCTTGCCGTCCTTGCCGGCGCATACGATGGCACCGTCCTTTACCTTCCTGAGCGCGGTCTCAAGGTACACGGGCACGCCGTTCAGCGCGAACCACTCGCGCAGGAAAGAGGAGTTTGCAAGGCAAACGCCCTTCTGCGCCACAAGATCGTCTTTCATTTCAACGATAAGCGGCTTTTTGCCGTGAAGAGCAAGCTCGTATGCGATCTCGCAGCCGGTGAGCCCGCCGCCGATGACGGCGACTGTCTCGCCGACCTGTTTTTTGCCGAGCAGGAACTCGCACGCCTCTACCATCTTTTCGTTGCCGGGGACGCGGCGCAGCACACGCGGCACGGCGCCGGTGGCGATTATCACGGGCTCGCCGCCGAACACGGTGATGTCCTTCACCTCGTCGCCGAGGCGGACGTCGATCTCCATCGCCCTCATCTGACCGCGGTACCACTCAAGCAGGTCGCGCAGCTTGCCCTTGTAGGACTCGGCGCTGGCTGCGATGAACGCGCCGCCGAGCTCCTGTGCCTTTTCGTGTATCACCGGCTTGTGACCGCGCAGCTTGAGCACGCGCGCGGCTTCCATACCGCCGATGCCGCCGCCGATGATGTGCACGGTCTTGGGCGAATTTGTTTTTTCAATATGGTGCTTGCCCCACTGCATCATTTCGGCGTTGACGGCGCAGCGCGCAAGGTGCAGACTGTCGGAAAGATCCTGATCGTTCGGCACGCCCTTGTAGTGGCACATATTGAAGCAGCCGTTGTGGCAGAGAATGCAGGGCCGGATATCGTCGCGGCGGTCCATCATTAGCTTTGTCACCCACTCGGGGTCGGCAAGGAACTGACGGGCAAAGCCCGCGCCGTCGAGCTTGCCCTCGGATATCGCCTCTGCGGCGACCGTCGGGTCAAGTCTGCCCGCGCAGATAACGGGAACGTCAACGAATTCCTTTATATGCTCAACGTCGGCAAGATTGCAGTTTTCGGGCATATAGATAGGCGGATGCGCCCAGTACCATGCATCGTATGTACCGTTGTCGCAGTTGAGGCAGTCATAGCCCGCATCCTGAAGATACTTTGCGGCGCGCTCGGATTCCTCCATGTCACGCCCCACCTCGGTGTAATCCTCGCCCGGGAGAGCGCCCTGACGGAAGCCCTTGGTCTTGGATATGACACTGTATCTGAGAGATACCGGGAAATCGTCGCCGCAGGCGGCTTTTATCGCCTTTACGATCTCGACCGGGAAGCGGTATCTGTTTTCAAACGATCCGCCGTATTCGTCGGTACGCTTGTTGACGTATTTCAGCGTGAACTGATCGAGCAGATAGCCCTCGTGCACCGCATGAACCTCAACGCCGTCAACGCCCGCGTCCTTCAGCATTTTTGCGCATTTTGCGAACGCTTCAACGAACTCGCGGATCTCGTCAACGGTCATGGCGCGCGACGGCACCTTGTCTGACCAGCGGTTGGGCGAGGGGCTGGCGGTCGCCGTGATCTTGTCAAGATCCATAAACGGCTTGCTGACCGCGCGCAGGAACTTGTTCGTATAGAGCTTCTCCATCATTTCGCTGACGGTGAAGGAACGACCGAATCCCGCGGTGAGCTGGACAAAGAGCTTTGCGCCTGTCTTATGGAACTCGGGCATCCACTTTGCCAGCTCTTCATACATCTTTTTGTTTTTGTAGAGCCACTGACCGAACATCGGGTTGTAGACCGGCTGACATCCCGGCATGACAAGACCCGCATTGTTTTTTGCGACTTCCATGATAAAGCGCGCGCCGTCCTTGTCGAAATGGTTCTTTTCCATCCAGCCGAAAAGATCGGTGCCGCCCATGCTCGTCAGCACTATGCGGTTTTTGATCTCACAGTTGCCGATCTTCCACGGCGTAAATAAGGGATTAAGCTTTTCGTCCATCTTTTCATCCTCCCGGAACCGGCTGACCGCTCTGGCCCGCCTTTATAGCTTGTGTTAATATTATAACACACAAAAACACCGAAAACAATAAGTAAACCCGGTACGGCGAAAAAAATAAGAAGAGCCGACCTCAAACGGCCGGCTCTTTCTCTCAAAGTATTGTGTTATATCTTTTTTATGTACCTGCATTTCGGATAATTCGAGCAACCGTAAAACCGCTCTCCGGCATTGGCACCGCGCCGCGCCGTCCTGACAACAAGAGTTCCGCCGCACTCGGGACATATGAGTGTCGGTGCTTTTTCGGACGCGGCGACACTGTCAGTCTCCGGTGCGTCACCACCGGCAGGGGGCATCGGCTCTGCCGACTCCGCAGGGATATGCTCACTTTCCTCGGCGGCGGAAGCGGTCGTTACCGCCTCGGTCTTTTCATCATCTGCTGTCGGCTCGAGCATCTTTTGGATATCGTCTATATGCTGACGCTTCACGTCGTCGCCGACCTGCGTGTAAGGATAAAGCTTGTCATACAGACCGGCAACATCCGCCTCAGCGAGAGGCGCACCCTGAATAACGTTCAGAATATCGTCAACGGTCTTTGTCAGATATTCGCGGTTTATAACGGCTATGCCTTTATCTCTGACATTTACATTTTTAAGCGTGCATCTTTCCGAAAACACGATAACGGAATACATCGGAAACGACTGCCCCGCAAATGTTTTCAGATATTTTATATGCGCGCTGTTCTGCATGATCGGGTTGTAAAAACGCTCTTTATGGCTTTTTCCTCTTCCTTGCGGCAGAGTCTGATACCAGTATTTCTGCTCGCTGTCCCCGAATATCCATCCGCTGTAATTCTTGCTTTCAAAAACGAACAGACCTTTTTCGCATATCATCAGAACATCGATCTCTGAGGTCTCGTCATTTTCCTTCGGAACATATACGTTAAAAAGAAGTCTTGCGCCGTTCTTTTCGTACTTTCTGAGGCACTTATATGTCAGATATTCGCCGTATCTCCCGGTGTCACGCGACATCACGTGATACGGCAGCCTTGTGACCTTGTAATACGAGCTTCTCCTGTAAAAGATCACACATTTACAGAAGAAAAAAGCGGCGACCGCACCGAGTGGGATCAGAACGATCGGGGTACATACAAGCTTCACAAGATTAAATATCAGCTTCAAAAGCTCCGAAAACATAGACTTCATTACATTCGTTTTTCCTTTTGGCAATTTTATTAAAGCAAGTATATCACATTCGCGGCCAGCAGTCAAGAGCCGCAGCGACATCAGAAAGAAAAAAATCCGACAGTCTGCGTCTGTCAAAAACGCCGCCGCACAAATGCGCGGCGGCGTGAGCGTTACCGCTCATATATCTTCCTTTACGGTGAACACGTCGGAGGCGGCATCGATCTTTTCTTTGCAGCCGACGACGGCGCAGCGCCCATCTGCTGCGACGGCGCCGATGAGATCGGCAAATCTCCCGATATCCTCGGGCGTCGTCTCCATCACGCGGCGTTTGGCGTCGCGGCGCATATCATCGGTGATGCCCTCGAAATAATTCGACTGTGCTGCCGCTCCCAGCTCGCGCGGCGTGAGCGGACGCTCATATCCCGCTGCCGTCGAAATGATGTATTTCGTGATATCGGGGTTCTTTGCGGCAAAATCGCGGAGATATCCGACAGTCCCGTCATATACGCCGACCGTTTTGCCCACGCTCGGGTCACGGTATGAGGAGAACACGGCATCGCCGCTGCGGGACACGCCGAAGGACACGCCGTAGGCACCGCCGCGGACGCGCACCTCGTTCCAGAGCCAGTCAAAGCGGAGTATCCTCGAAAGCACGCCCATCTTCGGGTCATACGGGATGCCCGCCTTTATGCAGTTGAAGCCCTTGGCGACGTAGTTCACCGCCGACGGTATGACGAACGCCTCGTTGCCGCGGTATGCGGGCTCAAGGGTATAGTGCTTGCCGGAGCCGGTGCCGGTGCCGAATTCCGGCGCGGCGGCAATAAAGCTCTCTGCGGCGGAGGCACCGCCGGTGATGCCGACCGTGAGGTTTTCAAGCGTCATTTCGCGTGCGACAGCCGTGAGCTTTTCCTTTATCGCATCGAAATCCCGGTCTATGCTCTCGCATATGCCGCTAAGGAAGCGGTAATACGAAATGCCTCCCATGACCTCGTCATATGCGCCGCCGACAGAACCGTATGAGCGCACGCGCGTTGCCGCATACGAATTGCCCTGCCGCGCGATAGCCGCCTGCATCATATTTTTGCTTTGCAGAACGAGCTTTGCGATCTCTTCTTTTTCGAACACCGACGACGAGATCATCTCGCCCACGAGCCCGAGCGCCTCGGGCAGCCCCGACTCAAGTATGCTTGCTCTCACACCGATGACGGGTATCACACGATCGATATCGTCGGCGCGGGTGAATTCGCCCGCAGACGTCGAGAAGCTGCCGAGCTTTGACTTTACAGCGATGTCAAGCTCCGCCGCGGTGTGCTTTTCGGTGGCGATATCGCCGAGCAGCTCGGCATAGAGCGATGCATAGGGGATAAGCTCGGGCGAAAGCCCGGAGATATCGAAATAATAGTTGACGTATGCGATCTTTTTGGTGTTTGCCTCTGTCATGAGCATAGGTCTGCCGCGGTACTCGCCGACCGTGCAGGGCAGCGCCGTCACGCCGTCGCCGACGTCGGAGAGAGCCAGCTGCGGCAGCGTTGCGACCGCCTCGGGCGTATCGGCTGCCTTTTGGAATTCGACGAGCCTGCGGTTCTTTTCGACAAGAGCCGCAATATCGGCGTCGGTGAGCGTCGCGCGGAACGCCGCGATGCGGTCGGCTTCCGCCTTTGCTTCCCTCTCCGCAAGCGTTCTCGAAGGAACAAGCACGACCGCCGTCCTGTGGCTGTTTTCAAGTATGCATTTTCTGATTAGATCCTCGAAATATCCGGAATCGACCCCCGCCTTGATGTCCGCGAGCGCTTCTTCGTATTCAAGATATATCTCGGGATCGCCGCCGTAGAGCCAGCTTGAAAGAAGGTCGAGATTATAAAGCAGACCCGCGGGCATTCCGCCGCGCTTGCCCTCGCGCAGCGCAAATTCCGCCTGATTTATCTCGGCGCGCAGTGCCTCTCGGTCAACTCCGTCCTTGGCGATCCGCTCAAGCTCCGAAAACAGAAGCTCAAGGAATGCATCCTTTTTGTCGGCGTCGGTCTTGCGCAGCTCAAACATGACATAGGGCTGAGCAACTCCGTCATAGACATAAGCGCTCATGTCGCTTGCCATTCCGCTCTCAAGCACGGCTTTTTTGAGCGGCGAATCGTTTGTTGAGGTGAGCACCGAGATGAGGATATCGAGAGCCAGCAGCTTTTCGCGCTCCGACCAGTCGCCCACGACGCAGGAATACGAAATATAGCTGTTTTTCTCCTCGCTGTCGCTCTCGGATATCGGGTATTCGCCGCGCACATCCATCGCTGAAACCGGCTTCTGCATGGGAATATCGAATTTTCGCCCGGTGCGTTCGTATTTTGAGAGATATTCGCGGTCTATGTATTCAAGACGCTCCGCGACATCCATATTTCCGTAAAGGAACATAAGGGAATTTTCGGGATGATAATATTTGCGGTACGACGCGATGAACTGCTCATAGCTGAGATCCGGTATGTGCGCGGGGTCGCCACCCGATGAAAAACGGTAGAAGGTGTCGGGGTAAAGCGCCGCCTGTATGCTGCCGGACATACGTCTGTCAACAGACGAATACGCGCCCTTCATTTCATTGAACACGACGCCGCGATAGGTCATGGGCGCATCGGGAGCTTCGATCTCATAATGCCACCCCTCCTGCATGAATATCTCCTCGCGCTCAAGCACCTTAGGCGCAAAAACCGCGTCAAGATAAACGCCCATAAGGTTGGCAAAGTCGCGGTCGTTGCAGCTTGCAACGGGGTAGCCCGTCTTGTCGGGAAAGGTGAAGGCATTGAGAAAGGTCGCCATCGAGCCCTTGAGCAGATCGACGAACGGTTCCTTTACAGGGTAACGGTCAGAGCCGCAGAGCACCGAATGCTCAAGGATATGGAACACGCCCGTGCTGTCCTCCGGCATGGTCCTGAACATAACCGAAAAGACCTTGTTGTCGTCGTCGCAACCGAGATATATCAGTTTTGCGCCCGATCTTATATGTTCAAGCTCATAAAGCTCGGCGCCGACCTCGTTCACATAGGTCATGCGTCGGACGATGAAGCCTCCGTAAGTATTGCCGACAGTAAGTCTTGCCATTTTAAATTCCTCCGTATATCTGCATTCCGGCAGTCCGGTGTTTTACATATATCATATATTATTATAATGCACGACGCACGCTTTGTCAACCGTCCGCCGCGGTGTGAGGGGCGCAGCAAAACGGAGCGCTCAGCTTGCCAATTTTACTTGACAAAACCGTGTTTTTCCACTATAATGTATGCAACGAAAAGTTACGGGAGACACTGATATGACCATAAAACATCAAAAACGTCTTAGTCTTATATCGCTCATACTCGCGCTCATAATGCTTGCGGGGCTTTACGGCTGCCGCGGCAGCGGGGACGGCACCGCGACCTCGACCGCCCCCGCGACCGAGCCGGCGCCGACAACGTTTTCGCTGAGCGAAAAATACACGCTGATATACCCCGACAGCACGTCTGCGGGCGAAAAGGACGCGGTAAAGCTGCTGCAGGAAGGCATAAAGAGCGCCGTAGGTGCGGATATCCGGGTAAACACCTACTTTGTGCGGCGCGGAGAGCCTGTCGTGCCGGGCGAATTTGAAATACTCGTCGGCGACACGAACCGCAGCCGGTCACGCGAGGCGGCGGATACTCTTCCCTGCCTTGACTGGATGTACAGCATAGACTCGCCGAACGTGATAACGATATGCGGCGGCAGCCCCGAGGCAACGCTCGAAGCGGCGCGCGCATTTCTCTCCGATATGTTCGGATACGAAGCGAACGGGTCTGCGGGCACGGCAAAGGAGCTGACCGTCGGAGACGGGCGAACCTTCCGCGGCGAATATCCGCAGACGGCGCTGACGCTCGGCGGCGTACCGATAGAAGAATACACCGTCGTGGTGAGCCGTGACTCGACAGTCGCCGCAAACGTCGCCGGTTCGCTTTGCCGCAGTATCGAAAAGCTCACCGGCAGAAAGATGAGGCGCAGCGAGCCCTCCGGATTCGACGGCGGGCGTGCGATCTATGTCGGTATGTCGGGCAGCGACGGCAGACATTTTGCCGACCTTCCCGCCGGCGCGGGCTATATCGTCCGCGAATCCGGCAACGATATCGCGATCGACTTCAGAAGCACAGGCTCCGCTGCCGCCAACGCCGCCGCAGCCAACTTTAAAAAAGCGTATATCCCCGACGGCACGCCTGCCTCAGCCGACATAGCTCTCGGCAAAAATGCGGTACGCGGCGTCTGCGTCACAGGCTCGAACGGGCTGATCCTGACAGAGGGATCGTCAGTGTCGCTTGCCCCCGGCGTTGAGTACATCGAACGTTTGTACACCGACAACGAGGGCAACCCCGTGCGCGCCTACATAGTTTCGGTCGAAAAAGGCTCGGCTTATCTTTACACGGGAACGACCGATGACGGCAGCGTGCTCGAGGGCAAAATCTCGACCGTCGCCGACCAGATGACGGCTGCGAAAAACAACGGCAAAAATGTCGTCGCGGGCTTTAACGCCGACTTTTTCGCCATGACAGGCTCATATCTGCCGCAAGGACTCTGCGTGAAGAACGGCAGCCTGCTTCACGCGAACTCTGAGCGGTGGTGGTTCGGCGTGCTGAACGACGGCACACCCGTTGACGGCTGGGGCACCTCCGAATACAACCGCTACAAGGGCAGATTCGCCAACGCCGTCGGCGGCTCGGACGCGCTTATGAAAAAAGGCTCTCCGGCACAGATAGCAAGCAACGATTTCGCCTCGACACGCCACCCGCGCACCGCCGTCGGCTTTGACTCGGCGACGGGAAAGGTGTTCACCGTCGCCGTTGACGGCAGACAGCCCGGTTTTTCGAACGGCGCGTCGCTCTCGGACCTCGCCGAGATATTCTTCTCCCTCGGCTGCACCGATGCCGTCAACCTTGACGGCGGCGGCTCGACAACGGCTGTCGTGCGCGATGCCTCCGGCGGTTTTGTGCTGAAAAACAAACCGTCGGACGGAAGCATGCGCCGCGTGTCCACCACTCTGCTCGTCTGCCTGCCGGATAAAGCAAACTGAAAACGAAATAATATATAAAATCGGGACTGCCGCGCAATGCGCGGCAGTCCCGCAATATTTTTGTTATGTATTCGTCACGGCTCTGCGATCATTTCACCGCATCTTTTTCTATCCATGCGAGAAGCTCGTCAAGGTGCGAAAACTTGGGGAAGCCCGCCGCGCTCACCTTCGGACGCTGTGCGTTCGTCATCACAAGCCCCGTCGCATAGTCAAGCTGACGCGGTTCATACTCCTCGTTTTCGCGCTGGCGCGTCCAACCGGTGTAGAACCATGATGCCTCGCGCGCGTCGCGCCGCCACGGGCGCGTCTCCCAATAATACGCACGGAAGGGGTCGCGGTTGCGGTTCATCCGCTCAAGCAGCTCATCGTGCATTTCATCGCGCACGGCGGCGTATTCGGAGTCGCCTATCAGGTTTTTGCACTCATACGGGTCTTTTTCGGTGTTGTAAAGCTCATCGTCTGACAAAAGATTCAGCACGAGCTTCATTTTTCCCTTAACGAGGCAGCGCATGAGCTGAAGTCCGCCGTAATTGTCGTGATCGACCTCAAATCTGCCGAATTCGATGAGGAAGGAATCGTCGGCGGGAGCGTTTTTGTCAAATGCGGTGCGAAGGATGCTTCCGCCCTCAAACTGCTTCGGGATCGGAAGATCGAAATACTCCATGACCGTGGGGCAGACGTTGATGTGAGACACCGGCGCGCGGTCATAGACCTCGCCCTCAAGACCGCCCGGCATACGGACGATAAAGGGGATGCGGGCAACATCGTCATACGCCGCGGGTCCCTTGGCAAAGAGACAATGGCTGCCGAGAAGATCGCCGTGGTCGGACGTGTACATTATCGCCGCATCGGCGGGCGCGGCGTCAACGACCTTTCCTATAAGGCTGTCGGCATATGAGTTGCAGCCGAAATAGTATTTGTTCTTTATTTTGAACTTTTCGCGGTCGGGGTGCGGTTTCTGCGCCGCCCATATCTTTTGATGTATCGGCTTGCCCTCAAGCGTGTCGTAAACGGCGGGCGACTTGGGGAATTCATAGTCCTTATACATCGAGGCATACGGCTGCGGGCAGAGGAATGGACCGTGCGGCTCGTCAAATGACACGACAAGGAAATAATCCTCATCCTTGTGCTTTTCTATGAAGTCGAGCGCGCGCGTCATAACGCGCCAGCCGTATGTGAACTCGGGCGCTATGTCCTCATAGTCCATCGACTGGGGCAGACGCGATTTTATGCGGGTACGGTCATCCGGCAGTTCCTCGAGGTAGCGGCGCATATCGTACCAGTAGTCGGGGTCCCATCCGTCGGGGCATCTGCCGTTTCCGAAATAATCGCCGCCGTCAAGGTGCCATTTTCCGATATATGCCGTGTGTATGCCGTTGTCATGCAGGCGCTGACCGATGGTGTGAACATTGTCGCCGAGAGGCATGCAGTTTGCCCACGAGCCGCACGACGATGGGTAAAGTCCGGTAAAAAGCCCGGCGCGCGCCGGACCGCAGACCGGCTGCGTCGTATATGCGCGCTCGTATCTCACGCCCGAGGCGGCAAGGGCATCGAGACAGGGTGTCGAAAGCCCCGTGTTTTTATAGCAGTTTACCATGTCCCATCTCTGAGTGTCTGTCATAATGAATATAAATTGTTTTTTCATCATACTGCGCGATCCCTTTCTCTTTTTCAACATCTATTATAGCATAGCGGCGCGGCGGAATCAATCCCCTCGGGATTTATTTCTCTCGCGGCAGCAAAGCCTTCCGCGACAGCAGAACGCCGACGAGCATCAGAAGCGGAAAAGCGAGTGCGGCAAGAATGCCCGCACGCAGGTTTCCGCCGCAGGCGCTTGAAACGAGCCCCGCAAGTGTGGGACCGCTCGTGCATCCCACATCTCCCGCCAGAGCGAGCAGCGAGAACATAACCGTTCCGCCGCCGGGCAGCGCCGCGGACGCCATGCTGTACGTCCCGGGCCAGAGCATCCCGACCGCAAAGCCGCATACGGAGCAGCCGAGCAGCCCCACAACCGGCGATGGGATAAAAACGATGCAGAGATATGACGCCATGCAGAGCATGCAACTGAATTTGAGGAACCTCTCCATGTCGAACTTACCGCTGCTGCGGCTGAAGATGATGCGCGATAGCCCCATCATGAACGCGAACGCCATGGGACCCGCCAGGTCTCCGACAGCCTTGCTGACGCCGAGTCCCTTCTCGGCAAATGTCGACGCCCACTGCCCCACAGCCTGCTCCGAGGCTCCGGCGCAGACCATCATGAGCATGAAGATCCAGAATATCCTGCTGCGGAAGAGCCCCGAAAAGCCCATTCCGTCGTCTCCGCTGCCGGGGAGGGTGTATATCGGAGCCACGGCAAAGATAACGAGGTTAAATACCGGCACCGCAGCCCACGCAAGCGCAAGCAGCTTCCAGCTATCGGTTCCGAACAGCGCAAAGAACACGGTGGAGACAAGCACCACACCGACATGCCCCCAGCAGTAAAAGGAGTGCAGCAGGCTCATCGCCTTCTCCTTGTTGTCTGTCGGGCACGCCTCGATTATCGGGCTTATAATGACCTCGAGCAGCCCGCCGCCGACCGCATAAACGGCGACCGAAATGAGTATGCCCGCATATGCATCGGGCAGCGCGTCGGGCAGAACGGTGAGCAGCACGAGCCCCGCTGCGGCAAAAATATGCGCCAGCACCGCCGACGCGCGATAACCTATCCTGTCTATGAAATACGCCGACGCAAGGTCGATGCAAAGCTGGATCATGAAATTTACCGTTATCAGCAGCGTGATCTTCTCCAGCGTGATGCCGTAGCTGCTCTGAAACTTCACGAACAGCAGCGGCGCAAAATTGTTTACGATAGCCTGAACTATATACCCGATAAAGCAGGCATACATCGTTTTTCTGTGATCCTGTCTCATATATTCTCTCCCTGACGCAAAAACAGTCGTATTATATCATATTCACCGCAAGGCTGCCGTGACATCACCGGTGGATATACATACGGCTCAGTCTCTCCTCACCGTCGCCGCGGACGCCGCAGAGATATTCCCACCCGAAGCGCTCGTAAAAACCGCAAAGATCGGTGAGAAGATACAGCGTGCCGATGCCCGCCGACCGCATATCGTCCACGACATAACGCAAAAGCGCCCCCGCAACGCCGCGGCGGCGGCAGTCGGGCTCGGTATACACGGCGCAGACGTTCGGCGCAAGGTCGCGCCTGTCGTGAAAATCGTTTTCAATAACACCCATGCCGCCTATAATGCGGTCGCCGGCGACCGCAAGATACCACTGCGGCACCGCTCCGCGGCGCAAAAGGCAGTCATCCATGCTCTCAAGGTATGCCGCCAGCGGAATGTTCCATTTTTCGTGAAACCACATGGCTGCATCATGCTCCATCTCCGGCACATCCGAAAGCCTTACAATACTGTATTCCATGCCGCGTCACACTCCGTTTTTCCGTTTTTCCCGCCTATTATATCACAAACACCGCCCCTTTTCAATCGGATCCGCGCAATTCCGCGCGCCGCCACCGACGTTGTCATTATGGAGCATATTTTTTGCAAAGTTTTGTTTACACATATCATTGACAGCGGGCGGCACCTGTGATATAAGGAACAGGGATATGAAGCACTGGATTATCAGGCACTCGCGGGGACAGACACTCCGCTTTACAACGGCACCGACGCCGAGTTTGAGCGGCAGCTTATAGAGGTCAGGAACGCCTGCGCGGATGCCGGCATCGAAATCAGCCAGACACACGGTCCGTGGCGCTGGCCGCCGCAGGACGTGACCGAGGAGCAGCGTGCCGAGAGGTTTGAAAAGATGTCGAAGGCTGTCCGGGCAACGGCGATCCTCAACTGCCCTTATATGGTCATCCACCCGATAATGCCGTTCGGATGGAAGCAGGACCCCGACCCGGAGCTTTTATGGAACATGAACTATGAATTTATGGGGCGGCTTGCCGACGTCGGCAAAGAATACGGCGTGACCGTGTGCTTTGAAAATATGCCGATGCCCGCGCTGTCCATCGCCACGCCCGAGGCTGTTATGCGGTTTGTCAAAACGCTGGATCACCCCAACTTCAAGGTCTGCTTTGACACGGGGCACTGCGCCGTGTTCGGCACATCGGCAGGCGACGCGGTCCGCATGCTCGGCAAGGATCTTATGCGTGTGCTGCACGTTCACGACAACGACGGGCACCGCAACTGCCATTGGCGGCCGTATACCGGCGTCATCGACTGGGACGATTTTTCGAACGCACTCACCGAGATCGGTTTTGATGGCTCCATGTCGCTTGAAACATATGTTCCGCACAGCGTTCCGAACGGTCCCGAACGCGAAGCGGAGGAGGACAAGCTGTTCCGCGACGCCTGCCGCATAGCAAAGCGCTGAGAGCGCCGCTCTCCCGTAAAGCTCATTTTTCCGGTCATTTCGGAGCATCACACGCCGTTCTTCGATCATATCCGCACAATTTCGCTCACAAGAGACTTGACACAGAGTAAGCATTATGATACAATTGAAGAACAAGGCAGCAAGCTGCATACAGCTGAATAAATGCCGAAATAAAACAGCACCGGAGGTCTTTATGTCAGGACAGGCAGAAAATCAGGCAAACGTAAAATTTTCATACAAAAAATACTACTCGTTCCGCAACGTGGTCAACCGCAAATTCACCGGCAGATTTTATTCGGATATGCAGATCGACTACGTGGCACGCGCGCTTTGCTTCGGCGACACACAGCCCGCGGTGGTCGTTTCGGCAAAACCGCTCATCATAGCCGCATATTCGGACGAAATGGACGCCGTCGTTATGCTTCATTTTCCCGTTGAGCTTACCGAAAAATACAGCCTTGCCCCCGGCACGCGCCTCACGACATCAAACGTATACTTCAACGGCAGCAAGTGTGCTCCCGATATCTTACCCGGCGGCAATTTCAGCCGGAAATTTGCCGACTTCATGCCGATAGTCCAGCTCTTTATAGGCAAGAACGACGATGCGATCAGAGCCAAGACCGCACTCTTCGGAGAGAATGTATGGGCAAGAGTCGCCGAATGCGCTGCCGAATATCGCAGATTGCGTCCCGACGTCTGCCGCGACGGTTTTTACTATTTCAAAAAATAAACTCCCGCGCAAATAAAATAAAAAAGATGCTTCCGATACCGCAGGCAGTGCCTGCGGTATCGGAAGCATCTTTTTTTACGTTTTGTTTTCGCCCTCTCGCGGGATACATGAGATCACCACATCGGCAATGAATTCGAGCGGTTCTTTGCAGTCGCCCTTCAGCCATTCGGATATGACCGCCGCGATACCGTTCAGATAAAAAGCCATTATGAACCTGCGCGAGCCCACAGGCACCGAAAAGCGCGCAAGTATCGGGTCGAAAATGTATCGGAACATTGCGCCGTACGCTTCCTGCGAGCGAAAATCCGACGGACGGCTCATAGCGGCGGCGTAAAGACGCCTGTGGTCGCGTATGAACGAAAGATAGGGATGCAGATAATCCGGCGTGATAAGCTGAAGCTCGTCGCGCGACGCGGTCGGAAGCCTGTCGATAAAGCTCTCCCCGCCCACATCAAAATACGAAAGAAATCGCTTCTGCACCATGTCCACCGTCTCGTCGAGCAGGTCGCGCGTGTTTTCGTAATGGAGGTAAAAGGTCGAGCGGTTGACGCCCGCGGCGTCGCATATCTCCTTTACGGTGATGTATTCAAAATCCTTCTTTTCAAGCAGCGCGGCAAGCGCCTCGTCCATGCGGAGCGCGGTGTTGAAATATTTGCTTTCCGATCTGTTCATCTGCTCTTCCCTTCAGCCGTCATGCGCACCGCGCGGACGGTCATTACGACCGCCGTTGCGGTAACGGCAAGATATACACCCGTACCGGTCAGTGTGTCCATCATTATGCGCCATGAATCGTCGGAGTCCGAAAACGCCTGTATCAGCGCGTCCTGAAGCCCCAAAAGCGACATCAGCGCGGCAACGAAATTCAGTGCTTTCGAGGCAGAAAGCACCGGGTCCCCGCATTTGCGGTATTTAACAAGCCCCACCACCGCAAGCCCCATCATATAAAACGTAAATGTTGCCGACGCGTAGATGGTATACCCCGGGTACACCGTCTGCGTTCCCTGCCCGACGAGAAAAAGTATCACCGCTCCCATAGTCAGGTTCAGAAAAAACAGCGCGAACGCGGTGCGGCGGTAGCAGCGCACCGCGCCCCTTCCGCGTCCGTCGGGCGGCAGGCGTCTCCACGACAGCGCTATCCCCGCGCGCATAAGCCCGAGCGTCAGATAATATGCTGCCATGGTAAGCGACATCGCCGAGGAACAGGCGATCCCCTTTGCCGCCTTTGCGGCGGCGCACGCAAAGCTTGCTGCCGTGCCTCCGTATATCCCGATGCCGCCGTTCCTCAGCCGTACGAGCGCCGCGCGCCCGTCAGTCGGACTCATTTCCCGCGGCGCTTATCTCCCCTGCAAGCTGCACGATCTCAAACGCATATTTTGCCTTGCCCTTTTCGAGCAGTCTGCGGTAAACGGGATAGTTGACGCCCATTCCGATCATGCCGAGCACGCCCGTTGCGATGCCGGCAGCCGTCATTGCCGCCGTGCCGCTGCCGATAACATTCATGGAAAGGCACATTCCGACGCCGAATACGAGCGACGAAACGATACCGAATGTATATGCAAAAATATTTGCCGGCAGCTTTGCCCTGCGGTCAAGCTTGCGCAGCGCGACCACCTTTGAGTCGTTCTTGGATGCATATTCGTTTGCGAGATGTTCTGCGTAAATCTTGTCTGTGTTCATTTTTTACAGCCTCCGTTTTTTATCCCGGGCACGGCGCGCCGTCGGCGCTCCCCGCCCTCCGAAACATATTATACACGGATAATGTCGGAAAATGAACAACACAAACAGCCCCGCGTGTTGTTTTTTGACGGTCGGCAGATTTTTCGGCTCTCCCGCATCCCGCCGCCCTCTTTATTATATCACAGCACGGAGAAATGTAAAGTGCTGATATTTTCGCCGCGAGGTGGACTTTTCTGCACTTTTCTGATATAATACTCAGCGGAATACAAGGATACGGAAGGAGAAAACATCCGGATGAGCAACGATGGCAAATGGCTGCAATGGGCAGTGGAGCTGCAAAGTCTTGCACAGGCGGGACTCACATACGGCAGAGACGCCTACGACAGGGAAAGATACGAGCGCATACGCGAAATATCGGCTGAGATGGTATCCGCCATGTCGGACATCCCGACAGAGACGGTGCGCGGGCTCTTCTGCAACGAAACAGGATATCAGACGCCGAAGCTCGATACCCGCGCCGCTGTATTCAGGGACGGAAAGATACTTCTCGTCCGCGAAAACAACGGGAAATGGTCGCTGCCGGGAGGCTGGTGCGACGTGAACATCTCGGTAGGCGACAACACGGTGAAGGAAGTAAAAGAGGAATCGGGACTTGACGTCGTGCCCGAAAGCATAATCGCAGTACAGGACAGAGCAAGACACAACGAGCCGGTCTACGCCTACGGCGTATGCAAGATCTTTGTGATGTGCCGCGCGGTGGGCGGATGCTTCCGCGAGAACATTGAAACGACGGGCTTTGATTATTTCGACAAGGACGCACTCCCCGAGCTTGCGGGCGAAAAGAACAACGCAGAACAGGTGCGTATGTGCTTTGCCGCATACCGCGCGGGCAGCGAATGGAAAACACTTTTTGACTGAGTGCGACGACAATACGCTCCCGCAGCGCCGCGTTTTATCGCGGCGCTGCGGGAGCGTATTTTTTCGTTCGAAAGCTCATCTTGAAGCCGAGGCAGTGCTCGATATCCATGCAAAATATGATATAGCCGAGCCATATCAGCGGATCGAACCGGTAAACGCAGAGAATGAGAAATCCGAGCGGCTTCCATATGTGATCTCCGCGCCCGATATGAGCTTCTTCATGCAAAATTATAAGACGTGCGGTCTTTTCGTCAATACCCGAGGGAATATAGATCCTCGGGCGAAACGCTCCGAAAATAAACGGAGAGCTCACAGCGTCGCAGGCAAAGATCCTCCACAGCTCCGCATACCCTCCGACGCACATTCAAGGCACCGACCGGCGCGTAAATGAGCATTGCCGCAATGCCAGCGAGCCACACGGCACACCGGCGACCTCATATCACCATCGCTTCATGTTTTTTTCGAACTTCCCGGTATACGCGCGCTTCAATTCCTCGGCTGTGATGCCGTAGCACAGCATGACATCATTGTAATACATAAGAACATCCGCCATTTCCTCGACCAGCTCTTTTCGCAGCTCTTCGTTTGCCGCGGCATTGGCTCCGCCGTGCTTTTTTACGATATCTATCACTTCTCCTATTTCGCCGACCATCCAAAGCAGCTTGTTCCTGCCGACTTCGGGACAGATCGGCTCCCATTTGTGACTGTACTTGTCCTGTAAGGCTCTCTGCATTTTCTGCATTTCGTTGATGCCGAAATCGGTCATTCCTTTTTCCTCCGTAAGCTCAAGCTTTTCCGTGCGTCCATTATATCATAAGCCGCATTCAAAATCAACGGCTCGGATCCGACGATCCGGTCAAAAGCAAAAAAAGAGCATTGCTGTTGCAATGCTCTTTTTTTGGAGGCGTCGCCCGGAATCGGACCGGGGAATGAAGGTTTTGCAGACCTCTGCCTTACCGCTTGGCTACGACGCCTAATAATAACGGGTACGAATTGATTTGATTCGTACCCGTGTTTGGAGCGGATTACGGGGATCGAACCCGCCACCTCGACCTTGGCAAGGTCGCGCTCTACCAAATGAGCTAAATCCGCATAGGTGGTGCCTCCGGTCGGAATTGAACCAACGACACGGGGATTTTCAGTCCCCTGCTCTACCAACTGAGCTACAGAGGCAAGCAGTCTGGACTGCCCTTTACCGCTTGAGTTGTCGCGCGGCAGTTGGCGACCCGGATGGGGCTCGAACCCACGACCTCTAGCGTGACAGGCTAGCGCTCTAACCAACTGAGCTACCGGGCCGGATGGTGGGAACAACAGGGCTCGAACCTGTGACCCCATGCTTGTAAGGCATGTGCTCTCCCAGCTGAGCTATGCTCCCGTTGCTTGCCCGTCCTTGCCGGCGACGTTTAAGATTATACCACAGACCCGGGGCTTTGTCAATACCTTTTGGGGATTTTTTTTGATTTTTTTATTTTAATTTTTCGCACTCTCCAAAGGAGCTGCGGCGGCGGTCATTTGACCGCCACGGCCGCGATATGTATCTTTCCGCACCCGCGCGTTACGGGGGCATCCCAATCAAGACCTGCGGGAAGCACCTCGCCCTCTGCGGCTCCCGCCGACGCCGCAAATCTCATCCCCGCGCGAGAGAGCGCCGATCTTATTTCTCCGAGCGTATAATATCTCTCCGCCCACTCGTCCTCCGAACGGGTATAAAGCCCCGTGCCGCGCTCACTCTCGGAGAACACGGTCACGCCGAAATCGCATATCCGCGTTTCGGGATCATAATCGTTCTGCCATGCGCAAAATGTCTCGCGCCCGTCGTCGGTCGTTCCCGGAAAGACGTATGCCAGCTCGCCGTATGAATCCTCAAACCGCAACCGCGTGTTGATATCGAATATGAACACGCCGCCCGGCACGAGATAATTGTGAACGTGCGAGAAGCACTCGTCAAGGTCGCCGTCCTCCGTCAGGTGATTGACAGAATCGAGGCAGCACACGACCGCCCCGACGGTACCGTAAAGCTCGAAGGAGCGCATATCCTGACATAACAGGAGCACGTTCTGCCCCGCGCATCTTTCGCGTGCGATCTCAAGCATTTCGGGCGACAGATCGACGCCGGTCATATCAAAGCCGCGCGCGGCAAGCTCGTGCGTGAGTCTGCCCGTGCCGCACGCAAGGTCGAGCACGAGCTCGGGCTCGGCTCTTCCCTCACCGAAGCGTGAAAGCCCCTTTGTGATGAAATCGGCCCACGCGGAATAATCTATATCGGCGTTCACCGCGTCGTAAATACGCGCGGCGCCGCAATACCCGCTCATTCGGAAAGCCCTATGAGCGGGAAGAGCTTATAAATATCGCCCGCGCCCATAACGACCAGTGTATCGCCCGCACGCAGCTCGCCCGCCAAAAGCTTTGCTATATTTTCGGTGCTGCCGCCGTAAACGGCACTGCCCCCGCGCCCGTTCACCGCCGCGGCAAGCTTGGCGCCGCTCACCCCGAGATCGTCCGTCTCGCGCGCGGCATAGATATCGGCGACAACGGCACGGTCGGCGTGCGTCAGCGCCTCGGCAAAATCGTCAAACAGCTTTGCCGTGCGGCTGTATGTGTGCGACTGGAACACGCAGAAGAGTCTGCCGCTGCCGACGCCGCGCATCGCTTTGAGCGTCGCTCTGACCTCGGTCGGATGGTGTCCGTAGTCGTCGTACACCTCGGCGCCGCAGAATTTTCCCTTGTATTCCATGCGGCGGCGTGCGCCGGTAAAGGCGGAAAGTCCGCGCGCAACGCGCCCGGCGTCAAGACCGCAGACATCCGCCGCGGCAAATGCGGCAAGCGCATTGTATATATTGTGTGCTCCGGGAACGCTCAGCGCAACGTGCGCGGCGCACACGCCGCCGTGCATGATATCGAACGAGGCGCGTCCGGTTTCAAATACGACATTCGCCGCCGAGTAGTCGGCCGCCGGGTCGGACGCCGAGAAGGTCACACGGTTCCCCTTGTAGGTCTGTGCCGCAAGCATGACGTTTTCGTCGTCGGCATTGATGACGGCGGTCCCCTTCTCACCGGTGAGCGCCATAAACGAGGCGAACGAGCGGCGTATCTGCTCTATGCTCGAAAAATAATCGACATGATCCATCTCGATGTTCAGCACGACGGCGACCGTCGGGTTGAAATCAAGGAAGGAATCCATATATTCGCACGCCTCGAATATAAAGTTCTCATCACCGCCTATGCGGTACGCTCCGCCCATCGCGGCAAGCTCGGCGCCAGAGATGACCGTCGGGTCTCCGCCGGCCTCCATAAACGCAAGAGCGCACATTGAGGTGCAGGTGCTCTTTCCGTGCATTCCGCACACACCTATGCGGCGGCGGTAGCCCGTCATGACATAGCCGAGGTAGTCGGCGCGCGAGATACACGGTATGCCGCGCTCACGCGCAGCTTTGTATTCGGGGTTTTCCGGCGATATCGCAACGGTGTAGACCACCGCGTCGTAGCCCGCGACGTGAAACGCGTCGTGCGAATAGAATATCTCGATGCCGCAGTCGGCAAGGCTGCGCGTGAGCGCCGTCTCGGTGCGGTCGGAGCCGCCCGTGCGGTAGCCGCGCAGGTGCGAGATATGCGCGAGCGACGACATATTTATCCCGCCGATGCCGATAAAAAATATGCTTTTGCAGCCGGAAAGCATTCTGCCTATCTTTTCGGCTCCGTAATGTGTATTGGGTGTGGACATTTCAAAACACGGACCGCAGTCCGTCCCTCCGGAAAAATTTATTTGATGCCGTGACGTATCGGTGCGGGTCTGTGCTTTCCGTGACGCAAATAATCACGAAAAAAACCCGCTTTCTTTGAATAACCGTCACAATGGTACTATATACTAAACTTGTACAAGGGAAAAAGGATGCGCGATCGGGCGCATACCGGTTTTCCCGGCTTACGTTCATCTTATCACCGACGCCCATCTTCAGCGGTCGGGTCAATCAAGACATACGAAAGGAATTCAAACCATGGAAATTACTGACATTAAGGTTAGAAAGCTGTTCGACGACGGTCCGATGAAGGCGATCGTATCTGTCACATTTGACAACGAGCTTGCGCTTCACGACGTCAAGGTCATCAATGCGCGCGACAGATATTTTATTGTTATGCCCAGCCGCAAGAATCCCGACGAGACCTACCGTGACATCGTTCACCCCATCAACGCTCAGTTCAGAAGCAAGCTTGAGAACGCCGTGCTCGGCGCCTATCACGCAGCCGTCGAAGCCGAAAAAGCCGAAAGCGAGACTGCCGATACAGAAAAGACCGAGGAGGATGCAGCCGTTATCGGCTGATCCGATCGAAAAGAATGCATTCGGGGCATTCACGGAGCTGCCGCGCAAAGCGCGGCGGCTCTTTTTGTTTTTTCATCTGACCGTGCCGCCGCAGGCGTGCGACATGATTATCCCGTCGGGTCTTAGATCGACCACGCCGTAGCTGGGGTAGAGCCCCGTGCCGACGCTGCCGGGATTGAAAACGCAGAGCGGCTTGCCGACCGCCCTGTAGCCGAGCGACGTTCCCGTGGGAAGATATTTTTCGAACATGACGTGTGTATGCCCGAACATAAGAAGGTCTGCGTGCATATCGGCGGCATATGCCGCGGCACGCTCCCAGCCCTCCTTGACGCCGAATCTGTGACCGTGCATGATGAGTATCTTATACCCGCCGACCTCAAACATAAGCTCGCGCGGGATGCCGCCGCTCTCGGAGGCGACGGGGTGCAGATAATCCTCATAATTTCCGCGTACGCGCCAGACGGGGAGCCCGTTCGTGTCGATGCGCGAAAGATCCGCAAGACCGTCGCCGAGATGGACTATGCCCGCGGTATCGGGGTCACTGAAATGCGTCTCGGCAGCGCGCTGCATGAGCGCAGTCCTGCCGTGAGAATCGGAAAATACGATGAGCTTCATCTTTCTTTCATTTTGCGGCGCAGCGTCACACGCCGGCTCTCAGCTCCGCAGCGCCGTCGAGCGCGCTGCCCATAATGGCTCCGCGCGGCGCGGAAAAGAGGAATCTGCCCGGCTCAACGTCTATTTCAAGTCGGTCGAGCTCGTGTATCTCGCCGTCAACGCAGACCGCCTGCGTTTTGTCGAACTCAAACACGGCGTGGCGGCAGCTCACATATTCGCAGAGCGTGTCAGCCGTTTTTCTGTCGGGCAGCGTTCCGTCCTTATAGTATTTGACCACGGTAAGGAATTTCAGTCGCGTGACGTTCTTTACCTTTATAATATTCACCTTGCCGTCCGACAGCTCCGCCATCGGCAGCGCATCAAAGCCGCCGCCGCAGTAGGGTCCGTTTGCCACGGCGCAGAGGAGAAGACTGTAATGCTCGGGCTTGCCGCCGTCAACGCTCAGCGTAAACGCCGCACCCGGCTTGCGTATCAGCGTTTTCACCAACGCGAAGATGTATGCCAGACCGCCAGGCACCCACGGCTTGCGCTTGATGCGTGCAGCCTCCTTCACGACCTCGCAGTCGAAGCCGATATTTATCATGTTGGCGGAATATTTCCCGTTGTATTTCACGGCGTCGATCGGCATTGCGGTGCCGTTTATCTGTGCTTCGATATCAAAATAAAGCTCTGCGGGCGTGCAACTGCGGCAGAAGTCGTTGCCCGTGCCTATCGGTATCACGCCGACCTCGGCACCGTCTATGCGTGCCGCGCCGTCAAGCACCTCGGATATCGTCCCGTCGCCGCCGCAGGCATAAAAACGGCACTTCTCGCCGTAAAACATGCCCCCCTCGGCGCACTCGCGCAGAATAAACTCCGTGGCGTCGCCCGGAGCCTGCGTTATGTATATAAAGTAGTCCGCTCCCAGTCTTTTGCACTCGGATTCCAGCTTTGAACGAAGCGGAGCGATCTCGTCGCCCTTACCGGCAGCGGGATTCAGTATAAACACATGCCTCATGAAAATATACGCCTTTCTTGGCAATCTGCAGCGAAGACCGTGAGTATGCCGCGCCGCCGTCGGCAGCGTGCTTTTTCACAACACCGTCGGGCACTGTACGCCCGTGCGGGATCAACACAGCAGTTCATCATTTTATTATATCATTTCGGCTTCTGTTTGTCTACCGTTTGAATTAATTTTTTGTGTTAATTAATTCTTTATTTATTTTTATTAAAGCAAAGGGAGCCGTATGCGCCGCCCGAACGGCATTGCCTGTAACCCTCGCGGCTGCACGGCATATACTGTTCATGAAGAACCGAAGAGAAGGGGTGGTATTTCAATGAGACCCGACCGCAGCATACTGAGGCAGTTGCTTGCAATGGACGACGCGCAGTTGAGGCTGCTCATCGGCCGCATCGCGTCGCAGGCGGGAGTTGATATTTCGGGAGCCGACCTGAGCGCCGAGTCGCTGGCTGCCATGCGCCGCGCGGTGGACAGCGCAAGCGACGAGGAGCTTGAAGCGGTAATGGGAGAGTTCCTCGGCGGAAGCAAAAAATGACGGCGGCAGCACAGATGAGAGTGAGGTGATACATATGGCGGGCGAAGGTGTCGGCGGACTGGAGAGCGTGATATCAAAGCTGATGTCGGACCCGGGGCTGATGGCGACCGTGAACGCAGCCGTTGCCGGAATGAAAAGCGGCGACGGCAGCACGTCTGCAGAGGGGAAAGAACAGAGCGAAGCGGAAGAAAAGAAAACGCCGCACGCAGGCGGCGATCAGCCGGATCTTCGGACGCTCTCGCTGCTTTCATCAATGCTCGGCGGAGGCACGGGCAGCGATCACCGTGTGCAGCGTCCGGGGAACGACGAGGAGCGCCGTAGGAGGTGCGCGTTGCTTTCGGCGCTGAAGCCGTATCTCAACAAGCACAGGTGCGAAACGATAGACTGCATGCTCGGCATCGAACGCCTCGGCGACGCACTGAAAACGGTGGGAAAGCCGTGATCCGCACTAATGAGCCAAGGCGCACGACATGAGAGCCGCGAGGAAAGGAGCGTCGTATCATGTACTCAAAAAACGGCGATAAAAGGGTGCCGCCGGGCATTATACTGCCCGAGAATTACAGCGGGAACGCATTTATAAAGCAGGACGGAACGCCATCTGAGCAGCCGCGAGGTAACGGCGGCAGCGGTGCGCAGTCTGCCGAGGATAGGGGCTGTGCAACCTCCGGGTGCGGTGACCGGCAAATGTGCGAAACCGATACCGCCCGCAAAGCGGGACCGGAAAGAGCGGATGACGGTGACGCGGGGTGCGGCTGCCGCGAACGCCCGTGCGGGGACGGACACGGGATGCCCGCAGTGCCTGAATGCGGGTGTAGCGACCGGGCACCCGAAGCGAAGCCCGGCTGCGGCGCCCCGGGATTTATGAATATAAGCATCGGCACCGAGGAGCTGCTTCTGCTCGGCGTTATGGCGCTCGTTTTCTTCAGCGGAGAACACAGGGACAACGAGCTGCTTATCTGTCTTTTGCTGATACTGCTCATCTGATGCGCCTCCCGATATACAGGCGAGCATTGCGTGTCAAGCGAAAATATCACTCATATCGACAACCGAAAACACGAGTCCGAATGCTGCGGCGACAGACATCACCACGGTATTCGGGCTCTCATTTTTCGACATAATTCGACTTTTATCGTGCATTTTTATATGATAATCGTCTTATTTAGATATATATCATAATAATATGCACGATTTATTTGAAATATCGACCCCAAAAACGTCGGACGAGAAGCGCCCCACGCACGTTTGCGCGCTCCGAACGCATTGCCGCAATGATATTCTTATTCGTCGTACCGCGCATGACAGAGAGCGCAGCACGGCACGGCATTCCGTCACCGTTCCGGATATGTCGGCAGAAGTCTCTGCACTCGCAAAAGCGGGACACTGCGTCTTATATCCTGCCCGGGCACGAGCTCACGCCGCGCATTCGTATGCCGTACGCAAGGGCTCGGCGCAAGTCCTGAGCCTCTGCGTAACATCTTTGATACAATTGCATCAGCCGTACGTTCGCCGTCTTTTAAAATCAGCACACGTGCTTTATTCGCCCATACCGCGTCAACGGATCTGCCCGCGCAGCACCGCCTGCATCCGGTCACGTGCGTCTCTCCCGCGTGGCGTCACAACGCGTATCCTTCACCGTTCCATCATCGCGCAACCGCAGGTTTTCCCCCATCGGATGTTAGCCGGCGCGGATGTTTCTCCTCCCTGCCCGACCGCTTCACGTGGGCGGCACAGCGCCTTCCGCTCTGCACCGGGACACAAAAAACGGCTGCCGCGCTTTTGCGCGGCAGCCCCATGGGATATCGGGAGCAAATCCGGTCGGGACCGGTGCATCCTCCCGAAATATTCGATTTAGGTTACTGGAGAGCCTTCAGCCCTTTGTTAAGGTTTTCAACGGATTTTGTGGTGGCTGCTCCCAGCGTTTTGAATCTCGATGAAACACCGCCCAGCTTGTCGCCGACGATCTTGCGGAACTGCTGGTGCACGGAGTTGATCTGCTTGGTGTAAAGAACGCCCGGGTCGATATAAAGCTTTTCGGTGACTATATCGAGCATCTGCCAGGAGGCGGGATCCTTGGCGTACTTGTTCTTGAGAGCGACCTCATAGTAGGCGGGAGTAACATTGCGATAGCTCTCGGATGCCATTGCCTCGAGGAATGCACCGAGCATCTCGCGGCGATCCTCGGGGGTGTCGTTTGCGATGCCCCACGCGGTCATCTGGTCGTGAGCGTAGCTGCAGTAGTCATCCTGATCTGCATTGAGCATCGGGATCGGAACGATGCCGTAAACCTCTTTCATTCCGCGGAGGTACTCGCCCTCGGTCTCGATAATGCGTAGGGTGCACATTGCCGCGGTGTTCTCGGAGAACTTCTTTGCAATGACTTCCTGCTCGCCGTCTCCGGTCATATGGGGTATGCTGCACACACCGTCGGTATTCCAGAACAGCTGCTGCATCTTTTCGACGGCGGAAACCGTTCTTTCAATGTCAAGGGAGTAGACAAGGTAGTTGTCGGCGTCCTTTGTCAGGATCGGGAGCTTGAACGCGCTCCAGTAGGGGTCAACGCTGATCTCGTTGGCGTTTGAAACGAGTCCGCAGATGTCTCCTTCACTGGTAAGGGGATTGTCGTCCATGTCCTTCCAGAACTTTGACGCGATCTCCATCTGATAGTCGATGGTCCACTGATGAGCGTTTACGGTATCGTAAAGACTCGGGATCTCGGGGATCGTCTTGAACATATCCGAGTTGAAGAATGTAACGAATATAAAGCGGTATGTCGAGAGCGATGCGGCACCGGTGACAAAATACTGCTTGTCGCCGATGGATGCTGCCTCATTGAAGCCCTGAGACCAGTAAGGACGGCTGAGGTCGAGATACTGGAGCTCCTTGAGATTGGCAAAATGGTTCTCGGCAGTGTACATTATCGTTGAGTAAACACTGTTTACAAAGATATCGTACAGATGATCGGTCTGAGCCTGATTTCGGATAAGATCCGAAATAGCATAGTTGTTTCCGTCAACAAGGGTGTTTTCGATCTTCACGCCGAGTCTTTCTTCGACGATCTTGTTGCGTTTTACAACAGCGGAATTGATAAGACCGCCGTCGTTGTTTTCAACGGTCACCTCATCAACGACCCACTTGTTGGAGCGGCTGACGATCGGAATGGTCTCGCCGCCGTATTTCAGGGTTTCGGGGATATTGTCGCCGATATCATACTTGCTCTCGGGTTTCGCGGTGGTCTGATCGTCAACGCCTGCCGCGGTCGTCGTGGTCTCACCGTCGTCGGTTTTATTTGAGCAGGAGACGAGCGAAACGGTAGTGACAAGCATCAGGAGCATGAGCAGCATCGACATGATTCTGATTGACTTTTTCATGAATTACCTCCGGTTTAATTATTTATTCTTGCCTTGCGGCAGCAGAACCCGCCCGCACCTGCGGGCGGGGCGGGGCTCTGTATTTT